>Ga0307517_10011134_pt1 | contig 12492 bp, 6 predicted proteins | sample 23_EM_MG_FD_194515 | JGI IMG/M metagenome (GOLD analysis project Ga0307517, IMG submission 194515) | Populus trichocarpa ectomycorrhiza microbial communities from riparian zone in the Pacific Northwest, United States - 23_EM | ecosystem: Host-associated > Plants > Roots > Unclassified | place...
CGGGGGGTAATTTGACTGGTGGGCCCTAGCAATGGGCCCTCGTGCCCTCCATGGGAATCGCCAGATGGGATATAAACAAATAATAAAGAAAGAAACAAATCAAATAATTACAAAGATTTTGTAGCCTTGACCATGTTTGAGACACGAGAGACAGGCCATCCATAAAACTAATAAGCCTTTTAATCTAAAGTTCAAGCAAAATCATACCATCCACTAATTAATATTATTAACACTTACTAATCATGTTTAGAAAGCACTTTTGAACCCTTAACCAGACGTGGGTCTGACTCAGCTCGAGTACATCGAGCTCATGCACATCTGGAACACACCTGTGTTCGACTAAAAGAGGCTACATGTGAGATAACAATAGATTGTCGCATGCAAAGATGTCTTGATGGCTGCTTTCTTGCTTGGCAATCGGCCTATGGCATTGTGGGATTGCAAGAAGGGGTCTTTGCTCAACTTTTCTCGTCTAGTTTTCTCGGCATGTGCCCCACCTCTTTTGTCCAGAAGCTATTTTAGTCCTTCTTTCTTTCTTTCTTCTTTGAAGATGTGTGATCAATTATATTGCAAGGTCTCGTCAACATTCTTCAGTATTAATTTAGATGCCATCATTCTAATTCTAGGCTTAAAATCATAGTTACAGGACCTTATCTTATGATTCCATGCTGATCGAGGCTCTAGTCGTGAATTGAATGAGTTAATCCGGATTAATTCAAGTTTTAGTCTTTTTTTAAGGTTTAAAATTGACTTTGTTTACATCCGCGCCAAATATTCTAATGACTTATTAGCCATACCAAGCCATATATCAATGTATAAAATAACTTGATACTTAGAAAAGAAAGATGCTGCAACCAAGTAAACGAATATAGAACTTTTTACCAGCAGATGCCCGCATAAAAAGATTAAAGTTCTTGGGTGGATGTTCTTTCTTGAAGTATCATATCAGCCCTAAAAAGATTTTCTACACCTAAACCAATACACATGATTTGTGAATTTCCTCCATGTAATTTCCTGGGATCGATGCTTTTTAGACATAGCATATGATTCTGCTCCAACTAGGCCCCATCTCTGGGGGGTCCAACGTAGATCAAACATGACAAGTAATGATCTCAAATCTTTAAACATGAATCACATGGTTTGGTACCACATGCTTGTCTATCAACTGGGGTTTCATAAAATCATGAAGAAAATAATTTATGTTGTAATCAGTTGGTTGGATTGTGAAAGGGTTTAAGAGTAGATTTTCAAGAGATTAAAATAGATTTTTTTATTAAATTTAATTATGGATTCAAAGTCAACCTTTCATTATGTTAAGAAACTCATTAAAGTATATAAAAAAGCCAAATAACAACTGTAATCAAACCATGCCTAACCCAAATAATTACACAAGAAATGATGACTTGAACTAGGTTTCTTGTTAGATTGTTTAAGATGTTTCTTGTTAGATTGTTTAAGATGTTTGATTTGATTAAACAATCTCCTCGATGACTCGATCAAAACCTTATCACGTGTTCAAACACCTATCCATGATTTGAAATTGATAGATTATAAATGAAGAAAAGCAAAAACAAAACATGATTTTCTTTAGAATTTGATCAACTTTTTAAAAGAAAGGAGGAAAAAGCTAAGTGGCTGGCTAAATGTCACAAGGCCATTAGACAATATACATCCTGGGGGGGGAGAATTCATTAGGGTACTTAAATACACTGAACTTAAGATGGGAATAATTTCCATCTAAAAAGGGTAGAATATCTATACAAGATTTATTGGTTGGCAGCGTTTATTGTTCTCCTAGAAGAGTAATTATTATATTAGAGAGGAATAGCCTCACTTATGATACGAGCATCTTCAGAAGCGGCAGCTCTAGTTTCAGCCATGCTACCATGTCAAATGCCAAAATGAACTATTCAAACAGACACCTCCTCCTTGCAGACACAGCAATCCTGCAAGAGAAAGAAAAAGAGAGGGTCAGGTATAACTTTACAAAGGCACAGAGAAATAACTTTGAGAAGATTACATTTAGTAACTGCTAAGCAGAAATCAACATGTCAAGGCAAGAACAAACAACTTACCTTGTGATCTTCAAGCCATTTTTTTATGCAATCCTCGTGATATTGGTGTGCACAGGGCAATGTGATCAAGCGATCCCCCCTCTCGTACTCCATTTTGCAGATGACACACCTAGATGCAGCCATGAGGAAGAATTAAAGAGGATAATAGCATGATCACAATTGAGAAGCTAGTTTTGGAAAGGTTACAGGTATCAGCGGCCAGGCACTATCGACAGCATAGCCATGGTCTTTTATTTGCATATGCATGTGTGTCTATGTGCCCATGCTTATCACTTGCAGATAAAGGTTGTGCTGAATAGAACTTATAATTGAAGTTTATAGTTATCTTACTCTGTATCTCCTCCTGATTTGCCTTTGCTGCTTGATGGACTGTACTTGTGAATAGGCAACCTAGAGACTGCTTGCTGTGACACACCTTGGCTCACACTGCCCAAGGATTCTTGGAATCGATTCGTTTCCTACACAAAATAAAAGAATCTCAAAGTTATGTCCATTTTATAAAGATGGCAGCAAGAACTTGAAAGTCAGATGATAAGAACAAGACAAATGCCAAGAATTCTTGAACATCAACACATATGGAAGACCGACCACTTTGATTTTCATTGCATTTGAAGCCACAAATTCAAAGTTTTAACTGATGTTCCAAAAGAATACAGAGTTTACACAGAATAGAAGAAGACAATCCATGCAATCCTTTAAATATTCTCACATGTGCATCATCTATTTCTTTAACAGGCTGAGCCAAAATGTTACCACTGGTTTTTTGAAAGCCTACCTCATATGACATATTATCTAGATCAACTACAGGTCCAGCCTGTGTTTGAACATTAGACACCTGATTGAAAAAGTAAGAAAATAGAAAAACTTGACTCAGTAGAACACACAGACCTCGAAGAAAAATAGAAGAACAAAAAGAAATGAGTAAGGGGTTCATAATCTTACCCGCGCAGTTCCTCCACGATTATCCTCCCATGCAGGATCTGTAGAGTTTCACTATTTTGGTCATATAAATAAGGATAAACCTAAATAACAGAGGTAAATGTAAATGTTGAAATCAATTCAATACCCTTTAAAAATGTCTCCTCTGAAAAAAATTACAGAGAAAAGATCAATGCATTTTAGTCCCCACAATAATGTAGAGACTGGAAAAACCACCGGGAGTGATCCAGTTGTTCAGGGTGGGTCTAGCCATTTAGGTGACTCGAGTTCAAATCATTCCATTGCCAACTAAAGAAAAATGGAGAGACCATATGCCAGGGCAAAAATGAATAAGTTTATTCAACTGAAACCTTTAGAACTTCTACTCAAGCAATTTCATTACAATAATCAGTTGAATTCATCACCAGGCCACCTAAGAAGTGTATACAGATAATAGTTTGAAATATTGAAACTTCTGTCAGCCAATTGCATGTCTGGGGTGAAGAATATAACAACATTGGACAAAGTCATATGCTATTCTTGCTGAAAAAATCAGGAAGTGAACAAGCTTTGCATTTTAAGATCAAGGATACTCTAAAAGGGTTTCAACTTTAAATTCAATGAGATTTGAGAATGCTAGATGGCTCATTCAATTGGCATGCTTTGCCCAACAAATTATGCTCAAACTTTGGAGCTAGGTAATAACAGTGGAGGGTTTTTAATCCATTCGAAGAGAGCCAGAGAGACAAACATGAAGCCACTACAAGTTCCTACAAGGCCTATCTTTTATGCTGTGTAGTTACAAAGGAATGTTGTGATACTACGAACTGATGCTAGTTGTGATTTGCAGGTTCCAGATATTGCAAGTCCAAGCCCTTGGCCAGCATGTAATTCAGTTCCATCTACAGTTATTTTCTATTTGTGGAGTTTTGATTTTTAATTTGAGCCTAAGAAGGTGTGTTCAGGACTGAAATTATTTGGATAATAAATAGCCGACTTATTTTGGTAGATTTTAAAACTTGCTGCACGAGAAATGTGAGTCTTTAGCAATCACACTATTGAGTCACACCCCGTCTAGCACTTGCCAAGAGTTATCCACGAAGCTTAATCAATCACCAAATACGATTCAATTAAAGGTCTAAAGTTTTTACCAGTTAGACTTCCAAAGTCCATCATATAAGGAAATACTCCCCAAACTATCCTCCATCTCCTGAAATTCTCTAGCTAAAGCTTCATCATCTTCCAAATATGAATTATACCTCCCATGCCATGATTGTCCAATCATTGCCCCTGAGAACTGCCCCCAGTTACTGCTTTTATACATTGATAAAAGGCTCTAGTTATGTTAATTTTATCAGTTTGTATTTACTAATACAGAAATAGGTCAAATATATTCTTAAGTGGCACCATCAATACAGCAGATTTCCTAAAGGGGTTTCAAGTCACAACTTCTAAACATTGCTGTTGAGGATGCTGGATGGCTGACTGCCACAGCTTTTCCCCACCTTTAGTTTTTTATGGATATTATATTAGGCTTTGGACTTGGTACTTATAGTGAAGGTTTTTCTATTTCATTCAAAGGGATCCACAATAAACTGACACGAATGCTATAAAAAATCTTATGAAGGTCCAACTCAACTCAATGCTAAAAAGCAAGAACATTTACTGTTGCTTATTATGATGTGTAGTCACAGTGGAATGCTCCGATATCATAAGGCATCAAGAGAACTGTTTCCATAACTCAAAAAATGTTCCATATAATCACCATTCTTAAATAAGAGTACCCTAAAATTTTGTATCCTATTTGATCTTCTGTTAAACCAGACAAGTACAGCCAGTAAAATAGCGTAGTGGTGAGAGCTCTGCTCTTGATGATGTCTAGACCACAAAATTTAATTAGCCAATATACTAGTTTACCCAGATTATTTGAAACCTACGAACTTTTCTCATGAAAGTCTCTTTTTAATCTTATTCAACTCAACCCGAACAGAATATGGAAAAAAAGTCTGGTTCTAATTTTATAATATATTTTTTTGGTTATCTTGAGGTGAGGCCTCTGTACGCTCCGAAATAAAATCATTGGCATTCCTAGTAGTCCACTAAGTACTGCAGATTTTAAAATATCAGTGCAAACTTTTCATCATGCAGAGTATAGAGTTAGGAACAAACTCTAGCACTTGCCAATAGTTAGCCATCAAAGGTAAGCAATCACTAAATAAAGATTAAAGTAAAGATAATGGTTTTTACTAGTTGCTCTTCCCGAGTGTCCGCCATATATGGACATATTCTGTAGTTTCCTAGTCATAAATTCGTCTTCGTATGCTTCATACTGGGAGTATCTTCCCTGCAACATATTTAGCCAAAGAAGTGAAACCTTAAATTTACAATCATCAAGAACACAATTGTCTACATAATTAAGCAAAAAGAAATGCTGAACTAAAAATTTGAAGTACATAGTGCAGAAAAGAGTCTGTAATTCGGTCAGCATCGCCAAAGAAACAATTATAAAGTCTAGATTCTAGTGTATCCCAAGAATTTGAATTTGAATCATTTCCAGATCGGTTTCCCTTCATGACTACCACCCAACAGATTGGAAGCAATACTATTTAGCTCCGAAAATTGAAGATCCCTTCTCTTACTTTACCTTTCACATCAAACTTCTCCTTGAACTTATATAGACGTGAAATTCATTACTCTCATGAAAAAAACCATTTATTATTATTAACTACACATTAACAAGAATCATTTGTGATCAAATCAACACTATATCGCATCAAAATACCCTCTTAATTCTCACTTTCATTATTAAAAGTACTAGTCTTTCTCAAAGTTAACTACGAAAGTTCAATACTTTACAATATTTCCAGGTTATGCCAAAGCTAATAATGAAATAAATTAATGGTTACTAATAAATCATAAATTAATTATCTTAGACATGTAAAACAAAAAAATCTTTACCTGAATCAAACCCATAAAGCATGAAGATGTTCATGGATAGATATAATTACTGAGCTTTAAAGCATACAATAAATACACCACATGTGCTCATGATTGAAATACTACAGATTATAAGCATGGAAAACAAAAATAAATATCACTAAATCGTGATCATAAACATCAATATCAAATCTTTTCTACATTTTGTAACTTAAAATCTTGAAAATCTGAAATGAAAAAATGGGTTCTTGAATTGAGCATTCAAGACAAAACTCATTAAAAGTTAAAGAAAATGATGGGTTTGGTTCTTTACCTTCTCTTAACAAGTTGGAGCAGAGATCTGCTTCTCCTCATCATCATAGACTTTGGTTTGGCACAGAGAGCTCGAAACATAACTGGGTTTCTTTGAAGAAGAGTTGATATCACATTTAAATTTTTAAGGAGAAATATCAATTGAGTCCTAGATCTATATAGTCATTCTCAATTGTATCCAAATTCGATAAATTTTATCAGTTAGATCTCCAAAGTTTTCTATATATTACCAACCGTATCCTTTTTTCAATTTCCGTCTATTATTTTATGCACTAAAATGGCATTGATTTAAGGAAATTTTGATAGAAAAGTTAATGAACATTAACATTTTTGGTGTAATGTGCATATTTATGTACTAAAATGACATTATTTTGAAGAAAATTTGACAAAGAAGTTGATGAATATTAGCAAAAAGATTTAATTGAGAATATCTTCGAAACATTTAAGACCTTATTGATAAAGTTATAGGTTTGGGATTCAATTGAAAATGAATATATATTGGGTAGGATATTTTTGGGTTTTGTTAACATCCTCTTAATTTCATACTTAAATGCAAGGATCTCATAATGGTTAATGTTTCTTAAGGTAATTACAATAGTCATGCAAGTGCATTTTTCAGGATGTTTTTGGGTTTATCTAGGAGATTGCATTTTTTCTAAAGAGAGTAAATCACCGTCAAGTGTAATAACATGATGGCAGTTGAACCCTGAGTGTGGCAGGAAGATGGTTAAGCTTCGGAAAGCTTCTGAGTAAGAGCAATCACTTAGGAATCCATCCATCTAGCCAGCAATAAATTCAGAGTAGGCAATATTTTGCAGTTGATTGGTAAATCCAAGAAAATTTCTCTTCTATGCCTGGCAGAAGTAGAATAGAATCCTTCTCAAGTCCCCTAATCGTTCATCCACCCAATCTTTTCCTTGGGAAACTTCATGGCAATTACTACTGTGACAGACATGCAATTGTAGAGCCAGAACGCACTTTGCACTAACATTTGAAATTTAAAGCACCCACATTCCTTTCTTTCTAGAAATCACAAGCATTTCTAGAGTTCAAAAACTGTCATGACACCACACATATTCAGTTTAGTTTCACAGGTCATGTTCTGAGCAATTAGAACATTGATGTTTGGTTACATATCATACAAGGCTTTAAACTATCAATTGATCAAATGGTAGCATGAATCACCAAATAATGATTGCTCAATCACCTCCCACTTGCCTCTTCCACGAGTCCTCCACAATTAGCTCATCAACTCCCCAATCTTCATAACTGGATAATTCCACAGGATGTGTTAAGGAACAACAAGAAACTAGAATGAACAGTAAACAAAATCAAAGGAGAAACATGCTGTACATTCCCCCCTTCCAGGGGTGAAATCAATTTGCTAAAGGATAAATTTAAGCAAATAATCTCACCTTCCATCAGGCAGGTAGCGACGGATGGTGAAAGGTATTTTTCGTTCACGAAGCTCCTTCATAGCAATCTAATTAAATGAAAAATCCAAAATATCAAATTATTAAACTGTGAAAGACAGGATAATCTATGACCAGTCGTCCTATAGTAAATTGTTCCTACTCCAAAAACTTATTACCCAGATTCTCAGCAAACCCACATATATTATAGTGAGAAACAGATATATTGTTATGCATAACTCTGTTATGAAACATGCGAATGAAAAATTAAATGGTGAGTCAAACAATTGCCATCCGACAAAAAAGCCCAAATGCATTCTTATCAAGTCAAACTTACCCTCAGATGGCAAAAGTGTTCAGAAAATAGTTTTGTGGATCACATGTACACTTATTATGACATATATACAAATGCTATGTCGCGCAAACTGCAAAATACATCAACTGTAGTGCCTTTTTTAACCCAAAAATGATATAGAGTTGCAAAAATCTGTACACATACAGGTGCAAGGCACCAGAAAATTCTGTTCCCATACAAACCATATCATACACTGCAAGTAGCACACCAATAGCAACAGCATCATTCATCTCTATAAAAGAAATCATCTAATAATCCAACATAAATCGCAGTAAAATAATCTTACCTCAAGTGGGTCAGTCTCACCCTCCAACTCAACCATCACAGGAGCATTCATGCTGCAGAGCCAAAGAAGAAATTAGCAACATAAACTCAATTGGATCAACCCAATTCCACAGTGACAAGGTTTGCTTGGGAAAAAATGAATAAACCTGATCTGAAGTGCACGGGTACCCAAAATTCTGGCACGCTCATATTTTGTCATAAATTTCGATGTTTTACGAGGCCGCTCCACTGGTGCCTGTTCCTCTTTATCTTCAGTTTCAACTGGTTCCCCTGTGTCATCTTCATTGTTATTGTTCTCGGCATCTTCATCAGCTCCTTCCTGTCCAAACATTTCACTCATATTTTAAATAAAACAAGATAGATGCTTCAGTTACAGAAAGCAAATCACAATATCAACTACTTACTTCAATCTCAGGTTCTGCCGGCTCATCCTCATATCTGCAACAACAATTTAGAAAACCTTACACATGTTATTTGAACACCAGACAGAAAGGGGGAAAATAACTCCAAAAAGCAAGGAGTTTGAACACAGAATTTGCATGATGCGTGTATTCTGAGTAGTCACAAATATTCGAGTGGTTTCCAAAATCTAAAATAACACACTCCGTAACGTCACCTCGGGACATTAACACAGAATCAAACATTCTATAACCTATACAAAAATTAACAAACTCCGCTTCCAGCAATCAAATAGCCAGCATAATCTTAGTCTCGAATCTAATATCAAAATTATAACGAAATCAAGCCAAACCATTGACCACATCAACCTATCTATACTTCTACCAACAACACCTGAATCAAGCCAAACACAGAGCAACTGCTTATCAAATCAAAATCATTACTTCATGGGCTTACAATATCAACAAAGCAGAAAACTTTCCATCAAATAACAATCATATTGGCACTATAAACTCAAACTTCAATCATGAAAAAACAACCAAAGAGCATGATTAACAATATAAACAAAAAATAATCAAATAGCAGAAAATTACAAAGTCCCAGATGCAAAATCTTCCTAATGACCTCAAATATAGCAAAAATTCATCATTTCATTCATTTGCGGTGTGGGAAAACAGAAAAAAAATTCGTTCTTTGTACTACCAAAAGACAAAACCCTATTTTCCCTCCGTTTTGCAAAGAGAAAAGAAACCGTAGCTCATTTTATATAAGAGATAAAAGGAAAAAGAGCAAACCCCATGTCAACATCATTGTATTCATCGTCTGCCATTGTAAATTCGTGAGGATGGAAGCAAAGCTTCTCTCTAGTTCTTTGAAGGTCTAAAGCCCGGTCTGTTGCTATGGAATGGGAGAGAGCTGGAAACCTTTGTCGGCTTTGCTTTAAATGTCGGCCCGTTTATTTCTCTTAGTAAAATATCTTTATTTAGTCCCTCTAAAACTCAATTAATATCATTTTCATCCTTAAATCGTTTATGAAATATTTCTTTCGTGCCTAGTTCTTGCGCTTTTATTTTTCTATAATTTTGTACTTAATTTTTTAATTCTTAGGTTTCCTTTGATCTCTTGTTGTCTTTCCTTATTAGCCAACTTTCAAGTAAGGATAGAAAGTTTTTCGTATCCTTTTTGACAGACCAAGAATTTTCTACTTCCAAGAATTCTTTACTTTTTGCTGCTTTATCAACATTCTGTTTCTGTTTAAATCTCGTGGCTTCAATTTTAGCATTAAAGATTTACATTTTCTCATCAGCTTCAGAACTTTTGCTGAAATGATCAATTCTAGGCAGATGACTCGTAACGCCTGATTCCTTCGACTGAAGAGCATTTATACTACAGAGTACAGACCATCCATGCATAGAGCTGGACAGATGAAGAAGTGAAACCTCATCTACATGAAGTTTCACGATATATGTCCTTGTGCAATAGTCAAGCCTGCTAGGATTTTCGTTGGAGAATTATACGATAAGATAAGAAAAGTCAGAATTTCTTCTGTTCAATGCCTGCATTTTCATATAATTAATGTATTAGGTTTGCACTAAAATAACAACAATCATTTTCAGTGACTAAGTGCAAGGCATCGAAAGAGACTCAATTTATTATAAATTAAAAATTGCTGACTTTTGTAAGGCAACATCACTATCCATCTGAAAAGCATATGTGATTCAGTTAACATAAATAAATATAGCATAAATCCATATATATAACAGACTCCAAACTTTTCTGATAGAACTTCTATTTATTGACTGCCATTAATTTAAGTACGATAGCATGACTACTTCTGTAAAGAAGTTCTTAAATTAGTTTACCACATCGGCGGTCAAGGACATTGCTATCGTAAGGAGCTGTTTTTGACAGATATCTCCCAGAGAGAAAATGATCATTAGTTTTGAGAATTTCAGTTGCTGCCATCTTAGATGATCCAAGCCCCAGTGAAATCAAAGGGCCATGAATTTTGGCGAGGTGTTTCATTGAGATACGAGGCCTTTCTCCCACATGGAGAATGTTGCCATGGCTTAGGACCTGGTGGAGGAGACTCCCTAGTTGAAGATGGTGACCTTATGTGCTTGAGGATGATAAAGAATATTAAGAGGCAGAGAAAGAAGAAAGGGAAGGGCCAAGAGATTGAGCAGTTTTGTGAAAGATGCTTGATCCATGTCTTTGAGAAGACTAAATTTGGTTTAAATCCCTGTAGTTCTATAATTATCAGCTCCCTCCTCGTGTTCCTTGTCCATTGTCACCATTTTCATTCTTTTTAAATTTTTTTTTAATGTCAGTGTTCGGGTTAACTTGTGTGTATCTCGACTAATTCTACAGGTCCTAAAGTTAATGATCATGTAAGCCTCCAGTAGTCCTGAAAAAACTTGAATTCATGATAATTAAAAAAACAAACTCAAAACCTGATCAGTTGAGTTACAATTCAGAATTATACCTAATTAAATTTAATATTGAAGACTTGGTATGAGAGCCATCAAGTGGGCTTCTACCTTGTGGCCGAGATGTGCTAATGGCCCGAGCCGTCCAAATCTTTTGAGTGAGATACAAATTACAAAATCAAAAGAATATTATTTTTTGATGGACACCCAATCTATATAATTGTCCAAGTAAGTTTCTAAGTGCCAACTATGTAATTGTTTATGTCGTTTAATAATGTTTTTAAACTGTTTTTAAGATTATTGTTTTTTGGTAGAACCAGGGGTATCTTGAGCGCTGGCTCAGACTAATCCCTTTACGCACCGGGTGACAAGTGCTCCCCAAAGGGCCGGCTGCAGACGAAGAGAGGGGTCGAACCCCAGACCTCGTAAGCGACAAGAGCGTGCCTAACCGCTCCGCCAGGACCCCATGGGTTTTTAAGACTATTTTTAAAGTATATTTAATGTTTCTTTTGGATATTGTACCATTTTTAAAAATATGTTGATATATAAATATTAAAACCATTAAAAAGTAACCATGTTATATTTAGCCCAAACACATTTTTATAAAAATAAACAAATAACATCACTAATAAATAAAATTATTAAATCTAGTACAGCTCATGATAAGATCTAGATCTAGATTATGAATCAACTATATTAATTTAAATTGACTCAAATCAATCTAAAATAATATTATTTAAAAAAATTTAAAAAATTAAATTAAATTATTTTGATTTTTTCTCAAAGTGAAATATTATTTTAACTTGTTCAACAAAGTCTTATTTAATTTAATTTAAAGCTTTGCTTGTACTAAATCAATTATTAAGATCTCATCAAATTAATCATATTAAATTCAGTTTAATAACATTGTTAATAATGACAACACACACAGAAGCACAATTATTAAGAGCATTTAATGCAATAACGTTATGGGCTATTGATGTCCTCAAAAGGCATAGCGTGATGGTAAAGAGTTTGAGATCTGCACAGCAGGTCTCGAGTTCGAGTTAGGGCATACATTTCTTGTAAGAGCCTGGGACAGCCGGGGTTTTACTCGCTCACCTAGACCCACAAAAAACGCTTTTCGAAGAGTGAGGTTTCCTCAAATAAAAAAAAAGAAGTTATGGGCTATTGACTCTAAATAACATAAAAATCATCAATATCATCCACATAGCATTTAATTTCAAGAAAGTAATTTTTTTTTGTTATGTTTAGATACTGTTTCATAATAAAAAAAATGAAAAAAATAAAAACATGAGAGACAAAAATAAAGAAATAAAAAGAATTTATCATTTAAATAATTTTAAAAAGAATTTTTATATATATATTTT
>Ga0307517_10011135_pt1 | contig 12490 bp, 9 predicted proteins | sample 23_EM_MG_FD_194515 | JGI IMG/M metagenome (GOLD analysis project Ga0307517, IMG submission 194515) | Populus trichocarpa ectomycorrhiza microbial communities from riparian zone in the Pacific Northwest, United States - 23_EM | ecosystem: Host-associated > Plants > Roots > Unclassified | place...
CTCTCGGATGCGTCAGGGCACTCGTCGACTTCAATATGATGGCACAATACCGAAGCCACACCCCAGACACCATAGCCTACATGGAAGATTATCTGGACCAGTTTCATAGGATGAAAGATATCTTCTTAGAGTTTCGAGTGACAAAACGCACACAGGCCAAAGTTGACAAGCAACGAAAGGAGATCCGACGTCAGAGAGCCCTGATAAGGGAGCGAGTGGCCCCATCCCAACGGCGCCGGATCCGTGACGACGATCGTGACGAAGAGAACGAACTGCGTATGGACATGATTCATGGCGAAACACATTTCAACTTCATCAAGATGCATCTACTAAGCCACTTTTGTGACCATATACGCCAGTTTGGCAATATTCCGATGTATTCCACGGAGATCGGAGAGCTAGCTCACAAGACGCAAATCAAGGACGGATGGCGACAATCGAATAAAAATGATGCCGCGCGCCAGATCGTGCACAGCTACGGTCGTCAACATGCAATCCGGATGAGACTATTGAACTTGGAATCTCTGCAAGCTCGCGGAGCGGATCTCTCGGCGGACGTGCTACAGCATTTAGATAGGACAACCAGCACGGTATCACAGCCGGTCATCCGGAGAAGGATCCTGAAGGGACGTCGGGAGGATGTGTCCAATGTCGTGGATTTTAGCCGGATCTCGGGAGTCTCACTCGAGATTATATATCGTGAATTGATCCGATATAGCCGACATAACCTGCCCGCAGCGCACCGTCTTCCTGAGGACCATGCGATGCTTCGATCGCTCCCTGTTGAGCTACTGACACAACTCGAAATACCAGTTCTTGCGTTCCAAGAAGCCGATGTTTACGAGATCCACCGTGCGCGATCCACCGGCGCCCTACACTTTAGAAACCAGGGCAGTCGCAATGATTGGGTTTGGGTACAGGCGGCTACGGAAGAAATGTACGGTGCGCTGCGGGGTCGTCTACCGGCAAAGCTAGTTGCCCTCTTGAAAATCCGGGACTACAGATCCGATGATACGGTCCGTCGTGTCGCCGGTGTTCAGATGCTGACCCCAGTCAACTCGGGGCGTCTATCAGATCTACATGGCCTTGTTACAGTGCAGATGAAGGAGGATACGCGAGGGTTTACAATAGTTGATATAGGGACAATTCTCGGGTTGGCGCACCTGATCCCGGAGGAGGACCGGCGGTGGCTTGTAAATAGCCGGATTGATCTGAGAACATTTAACGAGGTTTATTAAAGAGTCCGGATGAGAGAATCAAGCCTCCGCTATGTGTGAGAATCCTACATCTTGATACTGTATATACTAGAAGATATAGAACCGACTTTCTTGAAACCCAGATCATTAGTTCACCAGACCAATGAGGCGTGAGATGGGAGACGTGAAAGGTATGATGTGAAAAAAAAAAGGTGCTGCCGCCCCAGACGCCGGCCGATGTCTGAGGAAGCAGCGAATTAATTGAAGTTGTGATAACGGGGATGAGGGGCGCGATACATCAGGACGCGGAGAAGAGGCGAGGAGGACGAGATCGAGAGTCTGGGGCTGTCTAGACTTCGGGAGGATGTGACCTTGCGTCAGGACGCAAGGCAGGTTGGAACGCAAGTCAGGACACACAGGACGCAGGGGACGCAGAAAATAGGTCGCTTGCGTCAGGACGCAACGCCGACGGATCAGACGCAGGATCCATTTTTGCTGATGCATCTTAGGCCAGTAGAAGTTCGCCCTAACCCTACCAATTGTCTTGTAGGTTCCGATTTGTCCAGCCATGCGTGAATCATGTTTGGCCTCCATGATTATTCGTTTCAAGGCCTTGTCCTTGGGGATGTACCACCTGTTTTTATAACAGAGTAAATCCTTTATGATACTTAGACTTGTATGAACATTCTTCTCGCCCTTGAGTACCGACTTGAACATATTCAAGTAGCTTTGGTCTTGGTCGGCTGCTTTGAGTAGAGCTGTCCTAAATGCGTAGTGCAGCCGAAAACCCTTGGCACGACTGCAACACCTGTGGTCGCAAGATGTCCCGCTCCTGACCAACATACTGATGCGGATGGAAAAAAGTGTAAGGATCAGAATTACTCCCCCCTTCTGGGCGGTAGTCCCTACGCCTAGACAATGCATCGGCCTTTTCATTTAGCCTTCCCTCGCAGTAAACAACCTTGAAATTCAACGGTTGTAGGAATTCAGCCCAGCGGTGCTGTCTTCTGTTGAGAATCTTGGTAGTATTAAAGTACTCCAAATTCTCATGATCTCTATAAACAGTTATCTGTTCTTCTACGGATCTCAAGATGTATTCCCATTCGCGAAATGCAGCAACTATAGCTGTCATTTCCTTATCGTGAACATTATAGTTTACTTCAGTAGGGGCGAATTTTCGGCTATGAAAGGCTACTGGGTGCCATCACTCAGCTTCACATAGCTGCGAGAAAACGGCTCCCAGGGCAAAGTCACTAGAATCGGTTTCCAACTTTGTTGGACGAGTTTCATCAAAGTGGGTCAATATTGGACCTGTTGTTAAAGCTCTCGTGAGCTCATCAAATGCCGCTTGGCAAGCATTGGTCCAATTCCACTTGATGCCCTTCTTTGTCAGGTCGGTTCAAGGGTTTGCTATCTTACTAAACCCCTTAATGAACCGACGGAAATAATTGGCAAAGCCGATAAAGCTTTGCACATCAATGACCTTTTGTGGTGGTAACCACGCCGTAATCTCCTCAAACTTCTTGGTTGTTATTGATATTCCATGGTCAGAGATCTTGTATCCAAGGAATCCTACTTCTCTTGCATGGAAGGTTGACTTTTTGATGCTGACACATAGGCCTGCCTTCCGCAGCCTGTCCATTACTTTCCTTACCATAGCAACATGTTCTTCTATGGTCTCAGAATAGATTAGGATGTCATCCATATAGGCGATAACCCCTACATCCAACATGTCACGGAACACATCATTGATCATTCCTTGAAAAGTTGATGGCGCGTTACAAGGTCCAAAAGGCATGACAGTATATTTGTATAAGCCATACCGACTTTTAAAAGCCGTCTTCCATTCTTCTCCTTCCGCCATGCGGATCAAGTAATAGCCATTCTTCAGGTACAGTTTGGTGAACACGGTGGCTGTCCCGAGCCTACTACGTAGCTCGTTCATCAAGGGTAATAGATACTTATTCTTGATAGTAATCTTATTTAACACTCAGTAATCAACACATAACCGCAGTGTTCCATCAGCCTTCGGTACAAACAGGATGGGAGCACCTACTGGAGAGGATAACCTCCGGATCTTGCCGGACTGTTCAATCTCATTGATGTACTCCTTTAATACCTGTAGCTCCCTAACAGTGACTGGGTATATGTGGTTTCTGGGCAAGTCAGAGCCTGGGACCAAGTTACTGCCGTGGTCATACTCTGTATGCTTTGGCATGACATTGATCTTTCCTTCGCTGAATATATCAGCGTAATCCTGGTATTCTGGCAGCAGCTTAAGACTTATGTCTTCTCCATCTTCACCAGTCCAAAAGCGCATCCCACATACAAACATATTGTTGGGACCAGCCGCTAGGAGTTCCGCGCATGTAATAAACTCTATGCGACTCTTGCTTCGGAGACAATGGGTCTTACAATAGTCTGAACGCCACTTCAGACTTCCCCTTGCCCAGTTGATATCTGAGTTGTGGTCCTTCAACCACGCCATCGGCAGATAACCGTCCAGGTGTCCTGGAGGCATATCAGCAAGCTCAAATCTCATCTCATTGGTATGGTCTCCTATTGATATATCAACTGTCTTTGTATAGTGGAGACCTGAGCCAGGGATGTGATTCCTGCTTGCATGAGAAATGCGTGTCGGAGTTTCCTGATGTATACATGGTAGCTGGGCACTGCTAACCCACGCGCTACTTAATACTGCGCCCGTGGCGCCACTATCCAATAATCAAAGAGCCTCCTCACTCTGCCTCTTTCCATTGTGGCTCCATTCGAGCCTTACATCCACATGAATAGACCTAGTGTGTGGCGGAGGGCCTGCAAGCCTCAACCGCTTAGCGCGTCTCCCGTCGCTAAAAATTGTTGGTTAGTACCAGGTAGGTGGAGGTGTTTTCTAGGGATTACTGCTCAATATCTCATGCCTTCCGACACAAGAGCGGCCACAGCGGGTCGTGAGTAGGTTTTAAATGGGTACAATTATGGTGTTTCAAAATAGCTTGGGGGTTAACTATCACGCCAGCATGATTTCGGGTCCTTAACGGTCCTCAGGTACACTTGTAGAATAACTTCAATTGCTAAGCCAAGTCCAGCCTGACGAAATCAAAACGATAACCCTTATAACTTGAACCCTAAGCCCACCACAATTTCCTTCCTTATGAAAATGAAGCAAACTTTCGCAAAATTAGATAAGAAATGAAATCAACATAAACACCAAAGAAAGAGCCGTAACCATCTCCAAACCCTCCGCAAGAAAACCAATCCACCAGATCATTTCTGTAGTCCATGTTGGTTTCAGCTTCTAGGTTCTTTGAGGGAGGAACATATGGTCCACATCTTCCATCTCCGTCTTTCATGCCATCTGGACTTGGACCCGGAGTCAGTGCTTTTCTAAAACTAAAGGATAGAGGCGGGGACTTACCTAGTCCGACTCATCCGTATCCACTTCGTGTATCTGCGTAGCTGATCCGCGAATCTCTGCCTCTACTGGTTTAACAGCCGGTGGAGGCGCCTCAATGCGTCTTGCTTTCGGGATCGAAACACGGTCCTGGTGTCCTGCCTCATTAATTGTCCTCTTGCGATTATTAAGCTGGGCCGAGGCGACAACCGGAGTAGCGGCAGGACATTTGCGCCAGAAGTGATTCGGATCTCTACAGCGTAAGCATTGGTTCAACCGTTTGCGGCGATCAATCAGAGTTTGCCCTATATCTTTATGGGCTTTTGCATGCCCTGATTCTAGCGGTGGGAAAGCCCGTGGCGCTGGGTTGGTAGGTTTGGGATTACAAGGGCCCAAACCTTTTCTCTCCTTCCTCTGCTTCTTATTGGAAGTATGCCTATCGTCGCTCTTGTCACGATGAGAGGTGTCTTTTGCTCGGAGAACAGTACGGTTGAAAGAAGTGACATCATCTAAGTGGTGTCCAGTATTTCGCTGAAGGTTTAGGTATTCAACATAGTCTTCGGGGTGTGGAGTCTTCATAGCCCACGCATTACGGAGATCGGTCGTCATCCCCACGCGAGCCTTATCCTTCACATAGTCCCCACCATATTTCAACTCATTTGCCAGCAGGATTAGATCATCTACGAACAGATCAATCTTTCCCGGCTGCATGGATATACCATTCCACTCACGAAGAGAGCGATCTCGGTCCGAGTGCCCTCCAAAAATGGATACCAAACGCTTGCGAACGGCCTCCCATGTCCTAAAAACATTAGTTCGGTCAAACGGCCTCTTGGCACGGATGGCTGCATCCTCATCGATATAGACATGGATGCTGTGGTGCCGTTTTTTGGCTCTGGCACGAAGGAGGGGAATGACGAGGCGAATCTTATCCATGTCACCCTCGAGGGATTCTCGGAAATAGTTTAGCTTAATTTCGACATCTTGTATGAAACGTTGGGTGTCCTTAGGGTCACCATCGAAAGGGTCTACTCCAAGGGACTCAGGCTTTTTGGGCTTGTGAACGGATCCCTTGTTATTCCGTTGCCTCTTGCGAAGCTGTAGAAGTCGCCTTAACTGTTTATCATACTTCGCCTTCCTTGCTTCATCCCAGTGGTCCTTGCCACTATCAAGGATTTTGCGCGGATCGAAAGGTGGGGAGTCGGAGTTGTCACTATCAGAAGAAGAGTCGGAATCACCCAGGTCTCCTTCACCAGCAACATTATCACCTGTTGGTGGAATTCTACCTCCGTCTCCTCCGTTACCTTCCGTATTTCTACCTCGGGTAGACCTAGGCCTATCATACCCACTAAACCTCAAACCTTCCTCACTATCTTCATGCAATCTATCGGAACGGAGTACTGACATAGTCGAAGATATAGGAGGTCGGTTGGTGGTATTCTGTGGGGGTGGGAACCTCTTATTGAAATCCCAACAATCGTCCAACGCTATATGCGTTGATGCCTCACAATAGGGGCAACGGATCTTTTACAACTTTGAAGGTCGTGGCTCAGGACTTGGGGGTAGTACAATAGGTTCACCCTCGCTTCGTAGGCTAGGTACCCGATGAGTCCAAGTAAGTTCACTTCCTTGTCCCTCGATCCTACAACCAGCAGTACAATAAACTGTGGCCGACTGCCGTGCTGGCTGCGGAAATCCGCCCCATCCAGCATTACCTGAGGGTTTTGCTGGAGCCGCGGGCACTGTTGCAGGTGCAAAGGCCGTTGGGTTGTGAGGTGTCGCCGGCAAAGGAGTTGCCGCAGCGACGTCAACAGGACGTTCATCTTCTACTACAATCCGAGGGGTTCTTGGTTCGACTACCGGGAGGGCAGCCACCAGGGGATTGGTAGTAGGGGTTGCCGGTTGAGGTGAAACGGGACCACAAACGGCGCCAGACCTCCGTTCTTTGCTAACCTTTCGCCTCGCTCGCCCTTTTCCCAGACCACTAACAGTGGATGGGGTTTGCCCTCTTTAACTGAGGGCTTTAGCGACGGCGGTTTCGAACGGGGACAGACGTGATGCGGTAAGTGCGAGCTGCTGTTGTTGCTCCTTGAACTGCTGCTGTTGGGCCTCTAGCTGCATTTGCTGTCGCATGTTTTGCGATGCCAGCTCGGTTAGACAGGATTGATATCTTTCATCAACCATATACTTTGCCAATTCCGCAGCATAGTGAACAGGGGGTGCTTGCACCAAAGGCAGTGGGGGAGCAGCTCTCATTACGACATCAATTTCGAGGTGAATGTCATAGTTGTCGCGTCGGGCTTGTTCGAGGGCTGCTAGTCTTTCCTTCAACATCTGCACCGACATGGCTTGCTGACGGAACGCCTTCTGGTGATCCCGCATCCATTCATTCGCACTTTTGAAAGGTTCATCTTGGAACATTAACTGTTTGTCTTCGACGAAATTCTCAAGCTGGCCTTGGGCCTCGTGGTATAGCTTGCTGACTTCCTTCAGAAGATAGGGCACGAATATATCGCGGACGAAGGACTGAAACGTGAAGTTCTTCCTATTCTTGTCTGGCACTCGCTGCCTCACAGGGTTATCTCGGGTCAGGGAAGCTAAGCGACCACACGGGTCCTCGATCACCATGCCCACTAACTCCGCTTCAATAGGAGTGGGTTCGTATTCCAACAAACCTGCCACCGGTGGCCATCCCAATCCCATCAAGTCTGCGCGAGCATTGAACATGGAGAGGTCTTGGAACACCTGCGTAGCGGTTTCATTGGAACCGGAAGGGCGTATAGCCACTGAGGTAGACATTGTTCTTTCCACCCGATACTGCTAGTACAAGTCAAGCGACTCGTATTCAAACAATGTCAACAGTAGGCTTCTGCGATCAACAATTCTAGGAAGAGAGTCAAGCGAGTGCGCTTAACGATATACTGTAACAGGGGCACTCTCTAGGAAGACGGATCATAAGATTGCGACAGCACCGAACACTCAAATTGGAAGTAAGAAGCACAATAATGATAAAGATAATTCAAGGTAGAATCAAGCGGTAAAACTTAATATCGTTAATCCGGAAAGCTTCACTCAATAAGTTCTCTCGAGCATCATTGGTTATCACAATAGGGTGTCTCTCGCTTTAGTTAAGTAGAATAATGTAAAGCCAGAGGACACGCGTCAACCATTCTGACCTTTCGCGAGCACCCTGCTCAGCTCAGGGCTGTTCAACTCACCCGCCTAGAGTGGGCTAACACTCGGAGGCAGTTGGACGGCTCGGATATTAACCATCTCCAAAAATAGGACGTGCTTCTGGTGATGTCTCTCCAACTGCATCTGCATGAGCGAAAGCCCTTTCCTATCGGGAGCATATCAGTGGCGGACCGACATGCCCACCGTAGAGATAATATCCATTGGGACTCACTGGCCCAGTGCTGGTTTCGTCTATACCAGCTACGCAGTCCATCGGCAAATCTACTTGGCTATACTAAGCTTTTAAACCGGACTGCAGGCTCCCACGCTAAGAAGTCTCCTGCTGCTTGACTGCATGGGCGCTACCCACAGCCAACCATGCGGGACCCTCTTAAATCATGACAAGACTCACACCTCTAGAGTCCACTAATAACCCATGATAATGCTACAGTTCACAGGGTAGCCTGAGACTGGCTTTGGGGTGGTTGTCCTGGAAGCCTTGCAGCTTCCCCGGTCAGCCCCAAGCCCTCTACTGTTAACCATACAACTACCCGGAGGTCAAAGTATGCCTGTAGGTGGTTCCCAGGTGTTATCCAGGTGGCGCCCCTGGAGGCGGTCACCCTCACACCCCTTATATATCCTGTGAACAGCTTCTGGTCGGTTGGACGGCCACAACTCATACGGTGTTGTGGGAGCGTTCCTATGGATCTCACTTTACCAGGAAGCACACAAGTACACAGCCGTACCGTGCTGTCGCGCCGTACCCACGTTTGGGCCGCAGGGGGGTGTTAGGAATATCCCCTGAAAGTTACAGGAGGTTCAGACCACTCCTGCTCCGTCAGTAGTCCGTTTCGTACCATACGAAGCGGCCCAATGAACATCTAGGAGCCCCACTATAGTGGGATAACTTTCCCCTAACTCCGCAGATGACTTTGTCGGTGAAGGTAGGGTAACTGGGGTACCATAGTAGGGTAACTGGGGTCCCAAGGTAGGGTAATCATGTTTCCAATGTAGGGTAACTGTACCATATCATGCCTTTGTTTCATTCGGGAGTCCGCGCGACCACATATAATGTTGCCCCGGAGACCCGTGCAACGTTTACTATGGGTCTTTTCCTTTATGCGAACATACCCTTTGAAGGTTACCCTGCCTAGTCGGCTAATTGGGCCTACCTAGGTTACCCTGTTTAACCCTCTGTCACCAAGTCACCTTGTAGACACTTGTACCAACTCATGTCTACCGGTAGTATACTAAGTATACTGGCCTAACCTCAATATGGTTACCACTTGGTATACCATACGGGCTTCAGTCTAGTCCACTGTAGCTACCTATCTGTAGGGTCGTTACAGGTCGTTACCGCTGTTGCAGCAATGGGGTGGTGAGGTCGCACAACACGATGGGACTGGCTAATTGTTCCAACTCCTGGGGCAGGTGGCATTCTGATATCTGTGAGCCGCGCGATATCAGCAAAATAAGCGTTTACTCCACACGGATAGGGCCCGCGTCTGGACGGCGTGCGTCCGCCCCATTCGTTCCGTACGTCCTAAACATCCGCCTTTGCGTCCTGTGCGTCCTCAATGTCCTCTGCGTCCTGAACGTCATGTGCGTCATGAACGTCCTGAACATCCAGGCGTCCTAGGATTGCACCTCCTGCGCTTGGTGCGTCCCAACACCCTTGTTCCCATCCTCACCACCCGGCGCACTTGTCACGGCCTGATTCCGTCCGAACACGCACCTACAGTCTCTTCTCGCCCGGGGGTCTCTTGAGTAGACCTGCCAGATTCTGGGAGCCCGACGGCCTAGATTCGTCTGTGGATGCTCCATAATGCTTGCAACACCCTACCGACACTCTACGCGGACTCCTCCCCTCGTCCGCACCCTGCCGACGCCTTTCGCGGACTGTTACCCTCGTCCGCACCCTGCCTGCGCCCTTCGCGGACTCTTACTCTCGTCCGCACCCTGCCGGTCCCACTACCCAGACGCCTACCTCGTCCGCTTTCACCCTCTCGATTTCAAGCATAGCCTGTATATAATTTTATATATTTCATTAATGGTAGTCTGCTACACCCTCGTGGCCGAGTTGAATCCGGGTACCTGGATGGGAATTGCCATCTCACGCGTCCGGCATCAACTCGGCCGCATGCGTATAATACACAATTCTGTAGTCTAATCCACAACATATTTCACAAATCTGCCCTACGCCCACGGCCGAGTTGAATCCGGGCACCCGGGTGGCAATTGCCATCTTAAGCGTCTGGCTTCCACTCGGCTGCGTGTGTATTATACACAATTCTGTAGCCTAATCCACAACATATTTCACACATCCACCCTACTCTCACGGCCGAGTTGAATCCGGGCACCCGGGTGGTAATTGCTATCTTAAGCCTCCGGCCTCAACTCGGCCGTGTGCATATTATACACAATCCAGTAGTATAGAATAATCTAATATATTTCATTAAACGTCCGCAGATGAATCCTGTGATTTACTATCCATTGGCTCTCCCCTGTGGGAATTACATACGCCTGTCCAATCACTGTCCCTGTATCAACTATTCGCATCTCACGACCACTACGCCGCTTCCCGACTCATATATGTCCGCTTGCGAGATGGAATCTACCAGAATTGATCGCATCGAGTACGCGAAGTAGGGCCAGGCGCCGGACACCAGCGGCCTCGCTGAAGACGTTTCTTATTTTGAAAAGGGCTAACAGTTGCGCCACCCACCGCCCCCGAAGATCTCCATAACTGTCATCTCCGCCCGCCTGGATCCATACCCAGTCATTTCTGGGACTACCGCTACGGAAAGCCATTGTTCCCGTGCTGCAGGCTCGGTGAATCTGGAAAACGTCCGTTTCCTGAAAGTCAGGGACCGGAATTTCAAGGTTCATAAATTGCTCTACGGGAACTAACCCCAGTTCGGTAGGGTCAGAAGACAGCAGATGGTCATCCGCTACAGTCTGCTTGGTAAAACGTAACATCTCCTCCATTATGTCCCCAGAATCGATGTTGCAGGTTCTGCAGAGCTCGGTCTGCGTGCTGACGTTCTTCATCCGGCCTTTGAGAATTCTCCGAGGTGCAGCCGCTGTCTCCCTCCCGGTGCCTTCTTTTGCGACGACATTTTCTGCCTTCAAAAGAACGTCAAGTGTCTGTAGCCTCATTCCTAGGGCATGCTGGCGGCCATAGTGTGACAAGATCTGGCGGGCAGCTTCATTTTTGTTTGACCTGGTGTAGCCCTCTTTGATTTGATCCTTATGTGCTAGCTTACCGATCTCGGTGGAATACATTGATATGGATCCAAAACGTCGTACGTGGGAGGAAAAGTGACTAAGATAGTGCATTTTGATGAAGTTGAAGTGGTTTTCCCGGCAGATCAAATCCGCCCGCTGATTAACCCTCTGAAGTCTCTCTTGATCCGCCTGCCGAGGCCGTTTGGCAGCAGAGGTACGGCGAATCTCATGCGCACGTTCATTGGCGATTAGTTCCCGTAACTCCCGATTCTGGCGGTTTGCTTCTGCGCGGGTAGCTTTCGAGGTACGGAATTCAAGGAAAATGTCTTTCATCTGGTGAAATGTCAGCAGATACCTTTCCAGGTAGGAAAGTGTATCTGCTGGATGGCTGCGATATTGGGCCATGAGGGAAAAATCAACCAGAGCACTAACACACTTCAAGGCAATCTGAAAATCGTGATGCTGAGAACTGTCCGGGTTTCGCAATGCGGACGCCAGTACGGCCGGAAACACACTGGCTAAGGTTGCGCATTTCCTTTCCGTGTCATTGTGTGACTTCTCGATAGGCCTTTTTTGGTACACTGAATCATTGATAAGGAGGAATTTCTTTCCAGGCATCGTCGAATGCCTGCTGCCGTTTATGCTTTTTCTGGAACCCTTCTACCCATTGCATCATATGTTTGAATAGGCCGAGGTAAATGTTGTGCAAGAGGTCCGGCTTGTGTGGGTAGGACGGGTTCACTTGGTGCCATCCAGTGAATACATTCCGGCCTATTTTCACGCCCACCTGCCGAAGGTACTCCCGTGTGCTACCCGCCTCTCCCGACTCAAGCTGCCTAGCTTTCTCTTCATATATGGCGTAGTCGCGGACCTCATATACCTCCCGCGGATTTCCACGAAGCTCGTTGCATGGAACCTCACACTTTGGGCATGACTTGCTGCCTATCCCATGCAAGGTCGTATGTTCAGCATGGTCCGCAACCCAGGCCGACAGGATGGGAAAACAAAGGTGTGTTTTACCATCCGCACAATCCATAACCATGCCTTCATGGGAAACATAGTGCAAAGGTGCGAGGACAAGATCAAAAACAGCCCGCAGAGAATCCGCATTGATTTGCCGTTGGGTTTCATCGGCCCGGCTTGATTTACCAGTGAGCTTTGGCGGTACAGGCACCAATGCCACAAGTAGGACTGACATTTTGGCAGGGTTGTTTCTCGTCTGGGAAAGGATATTGCCAATCGTCATGTAGACTGGCCAGGCTTTCTTGTCCCCCGAAAAATTGGTTAGGTGAGTCTGGTCCGACAATCCGATAATAGGTACCACAGTCGACCCGGCAGGCAGAGTATTCTACCACGAAATGCAATAAACGGTCACCACTGGAAACAGAGAGCACTTGCAGATGTCAGGACATATTTCATACCTGCGTATCCCACCACCAGTCCGCCGTATGCATCTCCGAGTATAATCGCTCCCCACTTGAATTGTATTCCCGCACAGGCG
>Ga0307517_10011136_pt1 | contig 12490 bp, 10 predicted proteins | sample 23_EM_MG_FD_194515 | JGI IMG/M metagenome (GOLD analysis project Ga0307517, IMG submission 194515) | Populus trichocarpa ectomycorrhiza microbial communities from riparian zone in the Pacific Northwest, United States - 23_EM | ecosystem: Host-associated > Plants > Roots > Unclassified | place...
AGCGAGACCCAAATCGCTTCTAACAGGTGTTGGGTCTGGTTTGATAACCAAACCCAACGTTATTGGGTCTTGCTCGTAGCCAGACCCATGGCTATTGGGTCCGGCTTTCAACCAGACCCAGATAAGTTCAATTTTTTTTCCTCTTTATATTTATTTTCTTTTCTCTTATGTAAATTTTTTTTTCATAAAAAGAAAATAAATTGTTGAAACTTTTTTTATACTATACTTTAAAAGGTGTGAGAAAAATATTGTACATTTACTATAGATATAGATTCATTGCACTGTGGACTACAATATATACATAGGGTGTTTGCACTATGGACAACACTGTAACACTATAAAGACGTTGTCTTTGCCGTTCTTTAGTCAAAAAGTATAGCTGGAGGGCATTGCCTTTTTTGTTTTCTGTGTCAAAAATTATTAAGTCTGGCTTGGCGGCAGGACCCAATGTTGTTGGGTCCTTCTGCCCAGCTAGCATGATCCAATAATGTTGAGCCCTGCTGCCTAGCAGGACCCACTAGCACTGGGCTCTGATGCCCACCTGGGTCCAATAACATTTGTCGAGTTTATTTCATTCAAAATTCAGGCTTGCAATTGGCCTAGAGTAAACTGGTTAACCCGCCGAGTCAACCCGAAACTCGGGCAACCCGTCAAAAACCCAAAAGAGACCCGTTTGTTTTTTAAATATGTTTTTTATCCTACCCAGAGACCTTAATATGTGTAGCCTTACATGTTATTCTTTTTTTTATTCAATCAATTTAATGTTCTATTTTTCAAGATTCAATATCTTGATCTACATTTGTCTCTTGGTTTTTCAAGTTTTGTTTTTAGGTGCCATTAATTATTTTTTATTGATTTATTAACGCACATAATTCTTAATTTATTTGATTATATGTGTGCATAAACTTTTTGATTTGTTATATTTTTTGAACTACCAAAATATGTTGAAAAAACTTGCATAGATAATTTTTAATAAAAAATAAAAATATTTGACTCGCGGCGGAGCACAAGTTACATAGCTATTGGGTCCGGCTTTCGACCAAACCTGGATATGTCTAAATTTATGTTTTTATGTTTTTAGATTTTTTTTTCTTTTCTCTTATTTAATTTTTTTCATATGATAAAAAATAAATAAATTGATGAGATTTTTTTTATATTGTACAAAAGTTGGGTGATAATAATTTTTTTTCATTTGAGGTTAGGTTGATTTTATTTCTTTTCTCTTAGCCTACGTCCTGTTGCCACTAGGATCCAATAGAGTTGGGTCTTGTTATCCAACAAAACTCAATAACATTGGGCTTTATTGCCGGCATGACTCAATAGAGTTGAGTTGTCGCCAGACCTAAAATACTTAATCTGTTTTCTATAATTTTTTATAATTTTTTTATATTTTTTAAAAATATTGTTATTAACTTGAGAATATATATATATATATATGATGACTTTAAAGTTCAATCTCAATGATCATAGCAGTAGCATTTATCATGATTGCGACATCCTAATCCTATTATTCATATATGACAAAAAAAAAAAAAAAAAACACTAACGTTTTCTCTTTGATAATCTTAATGATGTACCTCTACGTTAACCTCTCTGTATAATAATACATGGCTTTATAGTTCAACCTCAATAAATCAAATGAGGAAAATAAGTTTTTTTTACCATTGAATTATAGGGTTTAGACTTCAAAAATAACATGACTTACTGATTTTTCATCAGCGCACAGACCATTAAGTTAATTTAAATATTTTCTTTTATCTAAAATGATGTCGTATTATTTTTTAAGAATACATTTTTGGTTTTGATCTAATTATATTTGAACTGAATTTAACTAGGTTAATTAAATTATAAGTTATTCAGGTATATTACTTAAATTTAGCTATGCCACCATTAAAATCAATTAAAATTATATTTAAATAAATTTTTAAATCATTAGTTTATCAAATCAACTCATCATATTAGACCGTGTTTATACCTATGTATCGGATCATCCTTACAAGCTTGACTCGTAACTTTGTACAACAAAGCAAGGATTTATTGGGCCTAAAGCCCATCAACGAAAAACTATCTAGTAATTGGGGCCTAGCTTCAACAAAACGCAACCCAAAATAAAAAGCCCTCCTTTAAGGCCCCTTTCCGTGTTCCACTCGAGCTGACATTCCCGCTTCTTCCACTCTTCTCTAGACTAGCCCCTCTCTCCCCCCTTTCTTCTCCTCCAATCCATCAAAAAGCAAGAAAAAATGTCTCCGCCGCCAGAACTGGTGTCGAAAAACAGATTCTTAGGGTTTCTAATTTGGCAAACCTTCACTTCGACCACCATTTACTTCCTCACAAAACTCTTCCTCCTCGCCTTTTTTACCACTCCCAAATTTTCACCATCCCAACTATGTTTTTCACTTCTCAAGTTTTTTACTTTTACCTTCTCTAACCTCCTCTTCTCTTCTTCTCTCTCTATCCTCTCATCTCCACAATCTCTTCCCTACGCCTCTCCTCTCCAGCTCGCCGCCGGTCTCGTCCGCTTTGCTTTTGTGTCGTCACCGGCGGAGCCTGAGTTCCGCCGTCGTGCGTTGGTTTCGGCGAGATTTGTGGTGTTTGTGGTGGTTGCTGGGATATCTGGGGCTTTGTCAGTGGTGTGTTTGTGTGGTTTTGATGGGTTTGAGTTGATTGCGAGGTTAGGATTTAGGGGTTTTGTGTTTGGGGTTTTGTATGGGTTGTTTGATGTTTATAAAAAAAGATGGGTTTTGGAGTTTCCGATCATTCAGGTCAGTGACTGTAGCTATTTTTTTTTTTTTGCTATGTTTGTTTTGCTGATAAAGTTTTGATCTTAGTATTTGAATTGGATTGTTATTGAAAATGAGATACGGGTTCTTGATAATGTGGAAGATCAATGCAAGTGAGTGTGACATTTTGTTAATATCTGTAGTTTTTTTTTGAAGATTTTTATGCTGGGTTTGTTGTTAATGTGATGTTTTGTTTACAAAATTGTATTCTTGATGCTTTTATTGGATTGTTATTGAAAGTGGATTGTGGGGTTTTGATGATGCGAAAGACCTATGTAAGAATATGGGCTCTTGAGCATGTGGAAGATCAATGCAAGTGAGTGTGGCATTTTGTTAATTTCTCTAGTTTGTTTTGAAGATTCTTATGGTGGGTTGGTTGTTAATGTGATGTTTTGCTTATAAAGTTGTGTTCTTGATTTTTGTTTTGGATTGTTATTGAAAATGGATTGTGGGTTTTTGATGCGAAAGACCTATGTAAGAATAGTGACTGTAATTATAAGGTTGAAGTATGTTATTGAGACTGAGATTTGGGCTTTCGATATTTGATTGAGTACTTGTATGGGATTGATGAATGTAAAGGGTAAGATTTTGTTAGCTGTCTTCGGAAACTTATTTTGTGTCTCTTAAGGAAGCAAGTTACAATTTTCACTTTGAGAGTGCTTACAAGTGTGTTTTCATAAAAATGATGAGTTCTGGATTTTCTAATTATTCAAGTGAGATTTGGTTGTTGTTTAATTGGTTGTTTTTTGTGTGATAATCTATTGGTGGCATTTGCTCTTTTAGTTATGGGATTTGTGATTGCTAATTTATTATTGGCATTGTGGACAGCGTCCTCTTTTCTACAGCTTCAAGATGGGACTTCCTTTGGCTATTAAACGAGCTTTAAAGCTTTCAAATGTGGCTTACCTATTCTTATCTGTGCTGCAAGTGTTTCTTCCAGAGCAATTTAAGAGTGGAGGGACCATAGGGCAGTTCATCACTGAGCAGATCATTCTGTATATTGGGAGCTTTTCTGTGGTTTTCTGTTGGGAATTGAGTCACCATTTACATCAGGTTAGTATAAATGTCCTTATTGTTTTTAGGTCATCTGTTTTTAAAAAAACCATTACAGATAACTTGACTTGAACTAGTCCATGAATCAAAAAGCCACATGACTTTGGCTTTCAAGCTTTATAGTTATCACTCCTAGCTATCTGATGTCTATTTGTATATCTTTCTTTACTGGTAAAAAACTGTTTATTTTTTTATGTGTGTGTGTGTGTGTGGAGAATGTCCAGCACTTCGATGCATTGGAGAAAATTTAACTGAATGTCCAACCATATTTTTCTTGCCTGGACAGTTAAAGGTATTCACATAATTTAGTTTCTTAAGGAAGCTAAAAGAACAAAATAATGATAATTTTTTTGTTCTTTTTTTTTTCTTGAGGAAGCTAAAAGAACACAATAAATGATAAACATCTTGGATTTCCGATGACACTAGTACAGGTTTGAGTTTTGAGAGCAGCCATTGAAGCATTCATTTGTCTTCAAATGCGTCCTCTGAATATCCTACTTCAATGAGAGAATAACTCTTTAATGGTCCTATCAATCTAAACAGAACATAAAATAGCAAACCTTTGTATCAGTAGTGATTGTCACTCATTGATCCTTCTTCAAGCTGCCTGGATTTTTATCCTTTTGTTTTTTAATCTTTATGGATCAGATTAGAAATATTCTTGCAATAGGGCACCATATGGAATGACTTTTTCATCTTATTATTTATTTCAGTCTGCTGCATGTGTAGTATGCACGACTTCCTTTTCTGGTTACTGCTTCCTAACATTTCTTACTTCTTCAATAGTAAGAATCCTCTCACTGTTTCATACCTGCAATGAAAATAACTTTGCAGATGGCAATGTGTTTGTGTTATGGTGTGTTGCTTGGTCTGAATCATGGTGCAGTAGGTTTTGTGTAGATAATTAGCCACAATTGTCTTATCTTCTCCCAAACCCTACTTCTTTTGACACCCTGCTGTTACTGTGAAGGTGCTACACACAAAAAGGTTCTTATTTGCACCGCCAAAAGGTTCTGCTGCAGCAGAGACAAATCCCAGCGAGCCTCTCCTTGCAGCCCTTGAGGAGAGCATTCCAGATTCCCTTCCACAGTATCTTGCATATCTTGATCTGTGTATGGTTTGTGAGAATAATGTAGATACTTGGCGCCGAGCTGCATTTTTTGAAGAAACTGGTGAAACTTACAAAAGAGTTGTTGCTGCATGCTTGAGGCCTTTGGAACAGCTTGCATCTAACTTGAGTGAAGGCTTGGAAGGTTGTTTTGTTGACAAGGCACACCAACTATCCAATCAATTGCAGTCGCCGACCGACTCTCAACTGGATTCAAGGCACTGTGAACCACTAAACAACTTCCAGGTATGGAACATTGTTGCTGATGACATTGAAATATTCTGCTTTTTGAATGTTTGCTGTGGTTATTTTACAGTTATTATATCCTAAACAAATCACTGTTACAGATGACATTGTCAATGTTTTAGTATATCAATATTCTTGTTGGTAAGCTAATATCTCTGTTTTTTAACTTTCATTTATAACGGAGTTAGCAAGCTTCTTGTCTGATGCAGCAAAACCTGTTGCAATGCATCCGATACATTCAAAGAGAGTTCAAAATTGATTTCAAAATCAGACTGTAGATTTTGTTTCTGAGTATCTTATTGATGGAAGAAATCTCTTCTACTGCAGGTGGCCTGTGACTGAAAATTTTGCCACCTTATGTAAAAATTATTTTACCAGTGTGAATTCGAAGACAATTTAATAATTGTTTTCAATTCCTGCAGAAGTATGCATGGTGCGCCAGGGCAGTTGCCTCCTTGACTGCATGGTCGCACGAGGAGGACAGATTTGGGGTTGCGCAACTCACTGGTAGCAATGCTGCTGTTACCTCAACACTTATCTCTAGCCTGCTCGCTGTTGAAGCTTTCATGGGGAAGAAGACAAGCTTGCAACCCCAACACTTGATGGGGCCAGCTGCTATTAAATGGAATACTCCAAACACAGGAAGAAGAGATGTTGTGACAACGAAAAAACAAGGTGGCCCTCAACATGCAAAAGCTTATGCCATGGCGGATGTGCTAAGGACTTCAGTCTACAGCATTGTGTCTACTTTCCACGATGAGATGTTCACAAGTAACAAAGCAGGTCTTTTTGAGAAGGATTGGGTCATTAAAAGCAAGCCCCTTTTCGGAACCTATGAGCTGCTTGTTCAGAAATTGCATCATTTCCTGGATTTCCGAGCTAACTAGCTACTTGTTTTCTTGTAATCGGCATTATCGTCATAATCCCCCTTCCTCTAGTCATTAGAGGAAACAGCGTCAAGGAGACAAGCTTGTTTGTTCACCTGGTTCTATTCACAAAGCTTTAACAGGTAATTTCAATTTTGCTTTGGAGGATAACTGAAAGTGTAACTATAAAATCACGCTGTATTGTTGGAAAACCTCTCAAGAATCAATCGTATTTTACTGAGTTGAGTTGCAAAATGATTTGAATCAAATGGTAGGGATATAATGGCTACTGAGTTTTGATACAAATAGGGCGCAAGGATAAATGTGACCTCTGAAGGACAACTGTTAGAACAAATTTTCAGAAAATGCTTTGAACCTCTATCGACTTGAGATATCTGTAGTTAACATGGAGAGCCTTCGCAAACAACACGAGCTAGAGGTCTGAGATTTTATTTTCACGATTTCTTCGATATTATTTAGGACTCTCCAAATCAAAATTCGACCTGAGCTTTCTCCCCATTTGATAATGCTTAATCATCCATATCATGGTTTTTATTTTCGGTTTGAGATTGATCTGGTTCAGGATACAGGTTATTGGGTTGCTAGATCTAAAACACCAAGACTGAGTTTGACTTGTGAAGTATCTTAAATTTAATCAGGTTAACTCACTGGATTATTTGAGTTTGGTTGAGTCAATGATTCATTTAATTTCTTATTTCAAAGGAATTTAATCAGGTAACACTTGACTCCTTTTTTTGATAGATAGGGATGACCGGATGAATAATTTATAAATATCTGAATATTTTACTTAATAAATAAATCATAGGGTATAAATATCAATAACTCGACGCATATTTACCTGTTGCCATCCATAATTATTGCAATAGACACTTATACACATATAATACATAGATTTATTTACACATCAATTATACCCTTTTATTACCTTTTATTTTGATTTGATTGTATAGACCAGTTCTTGTAGCCTTTAAATAAAAAATAATATATTTAATCTTTATGTTTTTCAATTTATTTATAAGTTAGCACTTCCATTCATGTTCTAATCTAATTTATTTACAGGTCATTTAATACAAGCTAGTTTATTTTTCTCTATCTATTTAAAAAAAAACTCCAAACAACCCTTAATTTCTTTTTAAATTGTGAAAAACAGAGTAAAGAAAAAAAATAGTTAAGGTGAAAACCTGATTAAAAAATAAGGCATTAAAATTTTTTTACTAAACAGAGAAAGTTTAAACTATTAAATTATTTTTAATATTATAAGGACTAAAAAAATATTTTTAACAAGCTCCAGGGATCAAGTTTTTAATAAACTCTTGGTTGTATTTTATCATGACGATAGAAAAGTAGTACACGTGAGCAGGTCATCACAAATTTCTAACATCACCTCACGCACGCGCGCATCACGTGCGCCTCTCCTCTCTTCTCATTCAAATTTCTAAAAAAATAAATAAACCCCATTTAAACCTAATTTTCGATTCCGCTTTTTTTTGTTTTTTTAATTTTCTCATTTATTTCCCTTTGAAGTCCCTCCCACCCCCGCTCTTTCCTTCTCTTCTTCGAAACCCTAGATTTCGCAATTTCCCTCTCTCTCTAGGGTTTCGCAATTTTTTTCTCAAATTTCTCTTCCCTTCGTAGCTTACCGAGCGAGTTGGATTAGTGGTAGTTTAGTTAGTGAATTGCTGGATCTGAAAATTACTTAAGAGAATGGAATTTGGCGGCGGTCACCGGAAGAGAACCAGAAACGACGCTGCTTTTAATGGCAATGGTGGCCACAAAAAGAACAGACAAGGTAAGGTTTCACTTTCAATCCTATATTTGGTAGAGTTTGTGCTTAGTTAGTTAGGGTACTAAGGAACTGCGCAGAGTTTACTAAACAGTTAATGACTCTGAATTAAATGAAAAATAAAAAAATAGGCTGCTAAAATGAACAAAATCTGTAGTTAAATTGAGTGTGCTAATACTGTTTTTGGGCTAGTTTCCGAGGGGAATTAAGAGTTCAATTCTGAAAAAAGCTTATTTTTTTTGTGTTTTTAGGTTAATTGTATATAGTTTTAAATTTCTAGTGGAGTTTTTAATGTGGTTAGTGGTTTTTTTTTTGGGAATTTAATAGGTGGCTGCTTATGTTTATGTTATTATTGTTGCTTTTTGATTGCTCTGATTGTTGTTCCTGTACTTTGATATGTGAATTTGCTCGGCATTCTTTTTTTTTCCATGAAATTGCTCAAAAGAAGAAAAGTAAAATGCGGGGTTGAAATCTTTCTGCAACTGAAGATTTAATTAATTAATTTATTTATTCTGGTTTTTTCAATGGGTAATTAAAAGCTTAAAAAGATAAGATTTTAGACTGTCTTCTCGCTTTATTGTCTTCCTAGGGTGGGAAATTGAAAAAAGAAAAGAAAAGAGTGATAGAAATGTTTTGGGTGCTTTTTGGTTTTGAAAACTGCTATTGGATTGTTTTTTGTACTTGAATATTTAATGGGGCCAAAGTGCTTATCCATTTTGATAATATTTCAATAAAATTTCACTTGTTTGCATTGTTTGTATCATATAAAATCGTCATGTTATTGATGGCAATCAGAAAGAGTAACATGTTGAGAGAGTTTCATAAAGTTTGAAGGTTAATAAATAACTGAAATCTTAACTGAGAGAAATTAATTAATTTTGGTGCAACAGAAATGGAGTCCTTTTCAACTGGTATAGGAAGCAAATCGAAGCCATGCACAAAGTTTTTCAGGTTCAAATCTTAACCTATCTAAAATAAATAGTCGAAATGCTGCTACATCTATTTGTAATCTGTATAAATTGTAAAATAAGCTCTCTTACACACTTTTTTTTAATTTCAGTTTGAAATTAGTGTGATTTGGACTAATGAATTGGAAAGTTAAAGTTGTGGTACAGGTTTTCCCCTAATCATGATAACCAAGACAATTGAACAGAAACGGTTGATTACAGAGAGTACTTTTGGATAACTACTTGCTCCGACATATGTAAACTGAAAGAAGTTTTACAGGATGCAAAACTTGCCCACCTTATAATGGCCACTTATAATTTGCTCTAATCTTTGCAAGTAAAAGGCATCATACATTGATGAGTAGTTTGCAACTGGCTCATATAACCTGAAACAGGCTCCACATGACAGTTGAACATGAGCGTAATTCCATGTGTTATACACTTGATCATTGTTTTGCGGCTTCTTTGATTTTTGTTTGTTGTGTCAATTTTCTTTCAAAGTTCTGTATGCTCATTACATTACTGATGAATGCAACAATCACGGTACGAGGATTATTTTGCCCTTTACATGCCTCCTTGTCAAAATAAAAAAATTCTTGGGATGAAATAATCTTTTAATCTTAGCTCTGTTTTGTGTTCTTTAAAATGTTTTCATTGCATTTCAATTGTTTTCTGTAAGAAAATAGCAACCTGATTTTTTTACTTCATTTGCTACATGTTGAAAGATTTTTTTTTGTTTTTTTGACAGCAGCTGACCCATTGATTTCAGTATGTTATTCTGATGAACTTGATTAAATGAATTTGGGAAAGGATAAATTTGGAAAGATTGGTGGTGGTGAAAATATTTCAACATTTTTTATTATTTCACAGATATTTTAGTTGGGAGGGGGAGGAAGGGTGGGGGGGGGGTGTTAAGGGGGATGGTATGGCATTGAGATAAGTGGGAGCACACATGAGAGTTGATTTACAATTAGCATGATGTGGTTCTAGTTGCAATGAGTAGGAAATTCTAGATTTGGAGGATTCAAGTTATGGTGCTTTTAGTTTTAGGAGTTGATGCAATATTGATCTCTGTTACTGTAAATGCATCTGATAGAGCCACAGATTTGTGATTTTTTAGTTTTAATGCTGCTAGGCACAATGATTTGTTCTTTTAATTTGAGATATCTGTTCATTGCGTGATAGGTCTTTTGTTTTTTCAACTCTTGAATTTTGCTGCAACTGTTTCCCAAGCCGTTGATGTGTCCTATCATTCTCTGAGATGTTGTGTTTTCTCGTGATAACAAATATTGCACTTTGTTTTAACTAGCTGTTTTTTTCGTGTGATAAGGGTAAACTTATTGACAATTGATGTTAACTTCTGTGTTTGTGTTAGATAAATTCTTCTACTCACTTCTTTTGAGGTCTTCCCTAACTATCTGTGTTTTGAATTAGATTTGTAATTTTGCTTTCCAAATTTGCAAACACTTTGTCATTTGTTTTTATTTTTTTATAGAGATTGGTTAATCTGCCTCACCTACCTGGCTGCAATGCTCTTGGTGCTTCTTGGTGCTTTGTTTGTTTTTGTTTTTATTTTTTTATGCTTCACTGCTTGATTTGGTTGCCTGAGATTATTTTTTATTAAGATTTAATGATTGGATTGGTGAAATATATTCTCTTTTAAGGTGATGATTTATTTATTCAATTTTAACAGTGTTTCTAAAAAAAAAATATAGGATGGATATTTTTTCATTATGCAAATGTTGGTTAATTCATTTTTTTTCTGTGTTAATAAAATTGGAATATGTTCTAGATTTTAGTGGCATCAATGGAATGTCAATGAGCCAATGGATTTGGCTACCTTTTTCCGAACGCAAGGCAACTTTTTCCCTGGTGCATCAGAACAGTCTTTGTTGAATGAAAAGCTGGTTGCTCACTTTTATGCACGTTTCATTGACTGGTGGTGGCACTCTGCCATGACATTCATTACCTCTTGCTGTACTTCTGCTTGGTTATTGTGCTTTAGAGATCTTTGCACAAGCTAATCATTATGTCAGTTCTCATTGTTGATTTGTTCTGTGCCGCCCCCTCCCTCTTAAAAATAATTGTGCGCCTGTTTTGAATTTGAGTCTTGACATCTAATTTAATTCTCTTACAACACTTAATTTGGTAATTGTAGCTTTGTAATTAAATACACTTGGTCTGCAGAAAAAGTTCTCATTGTCTGGTCGTTTTACTATGCCTCTGTTTTGCAGTACTTCTGGATGTCCATTTGGTGAGGGATGCCATTTCTTGCATTATGTTCCCGGTGGCTTCAAAGCTGTGTCTCAGATGCTTAATGTTGGTGGCAGCCCAGCTCTTCCACCAGCATCCAGAAATCAAGGTGTCCCAACCCTTTCTTATCAAGATCGCTCTTCTCCTCCATCTGTGAAGTCCCGTTTGTGCAATAAATACAACACAGTTGAAGGTTGCAAGTTTGGTGATAAATGCCACTTTGCCCATGGTGAGTGGGAGCTTGGGAAGGCTTCTGCTGCTCCATCATATGAGGATCCTCGTGCCATGGGGCCAATTCCAGGCAGGATGAGTAGACACATGGAGCATCCACACCAAGGTCATGGTGCTGCAGCCAGCTTTGGGTCCTCTGCAACTACTAAGATCAGTATTGATGCATCACTTGCTGGAGCCATCATTGGAAAAAACGGTGTTAACTCGAAGCATATTTGTCGTGTTACTGGAGCCAAGCTTTCCATAAGGGATCATGAGGCAGACCCTAAAAAGAGGAGCATAGAGCTCGAGGGTTCATTTGATCAGATCAGTCAAGCAAGTGACATGGTTCGCCAGCTTATTTCAAATGTCGGTCAAGCCTCTGGGCCTCCCATAAAAAACCAAGCAATGCACTCTTCTGGTGGATCAAACAACTTCAAGACCAAGATCTGTGAGAACTTCAACAAAGGATCTTGCACTTTTGGGGATAGGTGCCATTTTGCACATGGTGCTGAGGAATTGCGCAAGTCGGGAATGTGACCTCCCATTTGCCACCTTGTCTCTTTCTACTTCTTCTTCTTCCTGTGTTAGGACATACTCTTGTTATAGCCTTTGCTTATTTGGCGTGGTTATTGAGTATTTTGGGATTCAAAGATTGACAAATGCCATCTCTAGGTTTTTCTGTCCGCAATTTTATTTATCTTTTCGTTCCATGTTTGTTGGCTGGTCTGCTATTGTTACAGAAGTCTCGGGACACTGCTTGCCAGGTTGAACTTAGGTTTTCTTTGTGGGACACATAGTTTACCTGTCTTTTTGCTGGCTCAATCGCTTAAACTTGGTCTTGCTAGGCTAATAAATGTTTGCTTAAATTAAATTGATTTTGGGATGAAATTAAGGTTAAAAGGAAGCTGGGGGGTGAGGACACCCATCGTCTATTATTTCCGGCAATACCAGCTTCTTGGCTCTTGGCACCAAGGTTGTCAATTTCATTTCGGTAGATGTTTTGTTTTTTTAATTAGAATGAAATGTTTCAGTTTTAGAGTGTACATAATTCAAATTCAAGATAAATTAATTATAAATTATGCAATACAACACGCAATGCCAAACAAATATAATTTTAAAATTTAAAATATTTCTAAATAGTCAAGATTAAATAGATCTTTAACTTAAAGTAATTCAACTTAAACAAAATATCAAAATATTATGAAAGTAAAATGTTTTAA
>Ga0307517_10011138_pt1 | contig 12490 bp, 6 predicted proteins | sample 23_EM_MG_FD_194515 | JGI IMG/M metagenome (GOLD analysis project Ga0307517, IMG submission 194515) | Populus trichocarpa ectomycorrhiza microbial communities from riparian zone in the Pacific Northwest, United States - 23_EM | ecosystem: Host-associated > Plants > Roots > Unclassified | place...
CATTCAATCTACACTTCAAGCCTTCTTTTATTCTCTCTTATCTTTATTAGTGTATCTTTCTCATTAAAACTTTCACTACTTTCTTTAACCCTTTGTTTTTACTTTTTTTTATCTCCTTTTTACCTTTACTCATACCTCTTTTTTTTTTTTGGTGCTATACTTTCTTCTCTATCAACCTCCTTTATTTTATACATTGATTAAGCTTGCTTAGTCTGAAATAAAGCCTTGTGTACTACTTTGCAATCATGTTTTGTATTTTATACCAACCTTGGTCTACTTTTGTTCCTTTTTATATGATAGGTCTTGTTTTGATATAAAAATAATTAATATTGAATAGTGACATAATATATGTATGTGTTGTATTATTACTTTTTATATCAAACATTCCATTTTCTTATTTGTTTCTCAAGTTTTTCCCTTTGCCTCCTAATAAGGGTATTATAGTCCTTTTACATATAGTTGCACTTTTCCCCCTCAACATTCATTATATAAAACAGAAAAACAGGAGTACTATGTAATTATGAATATGCAAGTTCAATGGTAGAAATCAATAGGTGTATATAGATGAAAGCCTTGGATTTGAGTTGTGACAAAAATAAGGGTGCGATTATAATTTTCTATAGATGGGGATTTAAATAGAAACTTGATTAATAATTTGCCTTATTTAATATGTTTATCAAACGGCTACTAAAGTGGGCCCTTTTTATTAAAAAACGATCTAGATCTACCAAATCATGACCGTTGCGTTTTACTAATGGGCCCTATATATACAGAACTTCTATTGCTGCCAGCCTACATCACCAAGTTCTCATTCTCGATTCTCGCATCCTCCACCTCTCTTCTCTCTTAAAAAATGGATCGGAATGGCATGCTTGGATTGGCACTGCTGTGCATTATTATCGCCGGTGTCGGTGGTCAAGCACCGGCTGCGACACCGACATCAACTCCCGCGACTCCAACAACTCCTGCCGTGCCAGTAGCAGCACCAACAAAACCTACAACACCAGCTCCCGTATCATCACCACCTGCGGCAACACCAGCAGCTTCTCCACCGAAACAGACGGTTTCAGTTCCAGTTGCGGCTCCATTGGCCACACCACCTCCATCCGCGACTCCAGTTAGCTCCCCACCGACTCCAGTTCCTGTTAGTTCTCCACCAGCAAAATCTCCTCCGTCTCCTGAGCCTGTTGCTTCCCCAACTAGTGCTCCACCGGCAAGCACTCCAGTTGCTCCACCGACCGCAGAGGTCCCTGCTCCTTCTCATAGTAAAAAGAAGCCAAAGAAGCACCAAGCACCAGCTCCTGGTCCGGCATTGTTGAGCCCACCAGCACCACCAACGGAGGCCCCTGGACCTAGTGCTGAATCTGTCTCTCCTGGTCCTTCTCTCTCTGACAACGTAAGTCATCATTTCATCTTTATTTATGAGCAATCTTATTTAACATGTTTGATAGGGAAATGTTTGGCATAGATCTAGAACTTAAATTAGATGATTTAAGGTTTTTTTTTTAATGGTATTGAAATTGATATTTAATTAATATATAATTGTCATGTGCTAGGTAAATTTATTGCAGCTCAACCTGTTTTTTTTTTAAAAAAAATATTAAATCGATATTTTTTATTTGTTTATTTATGATATTATTTTTTTTGAAAAATTAATATTTTAATATATTTTTAATAAAAAAACATTCTTAAAAAACACGTTTGAAAATATTTGCCCAATGATTTAGCAATTTTTTAATTTGAAAATGAATAATTCATTTGTTTCAACATAATGTTGTTTAGTTTTATAACTTTAAAGCATGGGCTCCGAAGATTTTAAATTCGAACTATAAAACCAACCCTAATTTAATTAAAATGGAAAGATCTTTGTTGTCGGAAAAGAGAACGATAATGCTTGTAATGAGATCTCGTTTATGTTTTCCTAAAATTGAGCCGGTCACTGGGCTTCTTGTCAAACATTGGCACGAGTGGCTCACCGGCCGACAACTCTTGATTATATTTCAGAAGACCCAATCATTTTTTTTTTTTAAATTGAACCTCCATTCAATTTAGATCTTTATATATCATGATTGAAGCGAAATTGAGTAATTTGACATTTACTCAATTATTGAATATAACAGAGTGGAGCGGAAACAATAAGATGCTTGCAGAAGATGGCAGGAGGTTTGGCATTGGGATGGGGTCTGCTTGCTTTGATCTTCTAGAGAGAGAGAGAGGGAGAAGATGTTTTCATCATATTACTTCTGTAATATTATTATTTTAATCTTTTGTCCCCTATGTTCTCTTAATTATTTCGGGCTCATCACATCTGATATATTTTTAATTTCACATTTTTTGGTTAAATTATTTTTGTCACTCCCCGGCTTGCGGTTTGGTTTCGGGGGGTGACGACATTTGCTTTGTATCTCGTAGTTTTCTATTCACTACCTTTATCTTTTTGCGATTATTATAGGTATGGTGATTCTCTGATTTTCTTTTTCTTTTTTCTGCTTTTACTTTATTTAACACCCCTCGTTTCTTGCGATAAATACAAAGTTCATGGCTTCAGGGGATGACTCGAATCAATTTAAAATAGTGATGTCTTACTTTTTCAAAAAATTAAATTGAATTTTGACTGGATCATGAGTTATGGGTTAGGTCTTTCTTTTGTGGGATTGTTGTGTGTAAAAAAACGGAAGGGAAAGCTAAAGCTGCGGGAAAGAAAGAGGGCAAGTGACTACTGAGCACGGAACTGGATTTTGAGTGCAGTTGGCGAGATCTGTTAAAACAAAGAGTAGTCATTTTATGTCTTTTTTCTCGCAGTAGATAATGAGAGAGATGCAATGGTGATTTCCAAGGAACTCTTTCTTTTCTTTTTCTCCGGGAACAACTGAAACATTAGAGACTGCATTAAACTGGGATTTTTTTTTACAATTCTGAGAGGTAGTTAAATAATTTACATCTGCTTTGTAAACCCTTGTTAAATTTTTTATAGTGTTAAAGCAATATTGCGATTTCTAATTAGCATAAATGGATATTAAAAATTAATGGTGGAAATATTGGTTAAAAATCAAACAGTGATAAGTCGGAAATGAATCTAAGGGTGAAAAGGTAAAATAAATATATTTAAAAATAAGATGATGATCCTAAGGATTTAGTGGAATAATTAATACGATATATAGAATGATGAAACAAGAAATTCAATTTTTTTGTGTAGAATTACATTAGGACCGGTTTTACGCTATCAAGTTTAATTTTTTATCCGACCGTTGGATCGAACAAATTTTTTTTAAGAAGTCTTGTAACATGTTGATTTGCGGTAGGGTAAAATTTCAGAATAATCCAAGTTTGGGAAAGCTATGCAAAGATATTGACAATCAATCAGAAAGTTAAAAAAACTTATTAAGGGTAAAATAATCATTTGAACTAGAAATAAAGAAAGAGAAAGAAAGAAGAATTGTGAGAGCTAAACACTAAAAATTCTTGAGAGAAAAATAGAAATTGAGTAAGATTTATAAGTTAGGAAGTGTGAAATACCAACCAATTCATCAACTAAAGATTTAAGAGGAAACTATGTGAGGGAGAGTAGAAAATCAAGGCTTTAACTCGAGGCAAAGAGGAGAAAAACTGAAGGGGTGGGAAAAAAAAACTTTAACTGATTAGCTTTCAAAATCCATTTTATTGTCGGGTAAGTTCTAAGTTCATTAAAACAATTTTGAATAAAAGGATATGGATTTAAGGCATAATTCTTAGATTTTTGAATTAGGCTTCTTAGGAGAAAATTTGGGAAAGTTGTGAAATTGATGTGATTGTAAAGAATAAGTTATAGATGATGTAAATAATGAATTATTGAAAAACAATTTGGGTGTTTTAGAGATAACTAGGATGACTATTTTGGATAAAAATGAGGAATATTGAAATTTAATAAATGTTTGTGTAATTTAGTGAAATTAATATGTATTGATGTATTTATGGTGGATTAGAATGGATTTAATAAATTTATTTAGTTGTGATTAAATATTTAATGAACTTGAAATTATAAAGGAGAAGAATTTGGTGAGAAATATGACTAAGATTATGAGTTGGATTATAAAAATGTAAAATAGACGTTGAGTAGGAGTTTTGAGATGAAAAATGGATTTATGAATAAAAAAAAATAAGACCCTCAAGACAGGTCATTTAGGGGACTTTTATTATAAATCATAGTTTTAAAAGTTTCGATTATTGTGTGATGAGTATATAAATGTGAGTATGAAGAATAAGAGAATTAAAAAGATGACTTTGTAAATAAAAATTAAATTAAAAGTATGCTTATTATGTAAAGTAAGTTAGGAAATATAAATTTCTACGTAAGCATGAATGTTTTATTAATTTGAAAGAGTTAATAGTTATGTATGATTTTAGTTTTGTGATTGAATGAGAGTATGTCAATAAGAATTTAAAATCTATATGAAAAATAAAATTGATTTTTATGATGAATGAATGAAAAATGATATATTGTTTTTCTTAGCAGCAGAGGATCATTTCATGCATTTAGATATCAGGTAGGTGCTCGACATCTTATAACTAGAGCATTACTTAACCGTGTTTGTAATTCTTCCTTAAATGTATAGTAACCTATTTGACAAATAATATATTGTTGAAGAAACTAGTTACCTTGGTAAATGAGACTAGTGCCCTAATTAATTGGTGATTGAGAAACTAGTTACCTTAGTTAATGGGACTAGTGCCCTAGTAAATGGACAGAAAAAATTATTGATTCCTTGGTTAATGGGATTAATACCCTGGTTAATGGGCAAATGAAAATATGGATTCCATGATTAATGAGAGATTTTGGTTCCTAGTAAATGAGATGGTTCCTTGATTAATGAGAAATTGGAGAAATTAGTCCTTGAGATTACCGAGACTAGTGCCCTGGTTAATGAGCAATTGGAGAAATTTGTAATGTAGAAATGGAACAAGTGCTGGTTTAGCAAGAGAAGATATTGCGTTTTTAAATCATGTGAATTGTATGAATTGAGAATAATTACATATAATAGTAATAATAGTAAATGTTCCTTGTGTATAAACTAATTATACTAAGTATTATATAAAGTTTAGGTACTTCATAGCATCATAACAAGTAGTGACTATCGCATTTGTAATTTTATGAAATTAATGCATATTTTATTATGTAATATAATTTTGTAATCAAGTAGTGTACGAATCTAAATTAAATATAGATGATATATCTTCATTAGTTTCTTTTAAACCCATATGACTATAAATATTTAGACTAAGTTTTAAGTTCAATTTACATCAATATGAATATGTGTTGGTTTTTAGTCGTAACTACTAAGTTAATTGTCTCATTATTTAAAATATTTTGAAATAATATAATAATTGATTTGCTTGAGGAAGTATGGAAGAAAAAGAAGTTATTCTTGTGTTAATGGTAATATATAAATATGAAAGTCCTGAATGATTGGAATATGTTGAAATTTTATTTGTAGGTTGTGAAAATTGATTGAGTTGATGAATTGATATTAAAAATATAAAAAAAACTCTATCAAAATTTTAATAATTTTTTTTAAAAAAATTCATGTAATTTAAATGATAATAGTATATATTCTTGTGAACATGATAAAATAAAAATAAATCAATTAATTCGTAGATGTCGTCAATTTATAAATAAATCATTTTTTGAAAAAGTGAAACCAACAAAAAAGAGTTGTCTTATGTTCAGGAAACTTGCTTATACCATGATGCCTTTTCTTCTTGAATTGGAAGGCCCAAAGGGCTAACTCGCTCTCATTCATTCATTCATTTTTTAATATTTTAGGATTGTAGCAAAGCAATCCGCGCTTGATTTTAGGATAAAATAAAATACAAAACTAATTACTACTAATATTACGTAGAGAATTCAATATAATAATTATTAAGTTGCTCCATTTCTTATGTTAATTCAAATCAAAAGTAAACATAAAATGAAAAGATGTAATTATGTGATGGCTGTGTTGGCGGAAAAAAAAAAGTATACATAGAACAACGTGCAACTTCCATTGTATACGGTAACTGTTAACATTTTACTAAATTCTCATTTCAACATATTACTCCTAGTTGTTTGGTCATTTATTTTACTTTTATGATTAGAAATTTGATAAAAGTTTAACTTTTTTTTTATTCAAGTAATCAAACACATATAATTAATATTTTGAATTAATATCCAGTTATCAGTTGTTAAACATACCCATTGACCCTTAAGAGATTTCTTTAATTTTATCTTCTCATCTACATGAATTTTCAAACAATCTCCAAATCATTAAAGGAGAAAGAACATCAAATCGAGGTTGCATTACCAGAAAAAAATGATTTAAATCCATGGTTTCTTCAAAGTTAAAAAGGCATCAAGTATAATAATTTTTCTCAAAGCTTTTATACACTAATTATAATTATAACCTATCACCTTAATAGTCATCAAATTTTCCTCTCCCTTGTCATCCATCTTTATTTTAGGCTTAGGTTCTAAAACCAAAGTTTTTTTTCCTTCCATTTAATCACAAGTTGTTTTTTTTTTTGCATACACCTAGATGACTCCACATGTTACTTGTCTTATTAAGTATAATACTAATAATCAATTAACATAAGTCTAATAATGAAATAAACTCCTAAATAATGTCTAATGGGCCAGAACAAACTTAAATTAAAAATAATTAGTAAATATTAAATAAATAAATTAGGATAATAAAAACAAATTCATCATGCTAAAATTCCTCCATGTAGCCCGAATATCTAATTTTTGCACATTGTTGGCAAAGTTTCAGTCATGACTTCAAACACGTCGTTCTCTCTCGTCTGGATGAATTACTGGGCCTCACATATATGGTTGGAAAGCTTGGGATGTCTAGTTTTCATCCCAACTTGAATCGTAAGACAATTCCACTTGTATCTCTAGATATGTCCCAAATAGTACACAAAGGTCTAGTTTGACATATTTGACAAGATTTGTCTAGTAAATTTGACCCTTTGAAATAATATGTTCCCGAACTCCATTGGAACCTAAAATTTACAAAATATAGTTCCATGATAAAATATCAACTAGTTTTGATGTACAATTTGAGAGATATGCCTGGTCTCGCAATACTAGTCAGCATACATTTTAAGGTCGAATTTGAACCTGACTTGGTTCGTATCATCCTCCCCTTCTTTAAAAAGATTCAACCTTGAATCTATATCATGGAAAATATATTCTAATGTCAAAAAATTAGTAGCAAACAAAAGATTATCATCATCATTAAAACTAAGAAGAGCCTTGTTAGCTAAGAAGGCCCCCATGATATACAAACTCTCCTTTTCAACCATCTTCTTTTTCTTCAATTTTAGTTGCTGAATATATTTGCTTAGGTGTCAAAGATACAAGAGTTATAGGTCTTCTATTTATCTCAAAGGAATACATATTTGTCACTTCATCATGTATAACTCTTCTATCATACTACCATGGTCAACCACGTAACAAGTGACTAGCTTGTATTAATACAACATCACATAACACCTCATCATAATATTTACCAATGAAAAAAACAACCAAAACCTACTTATTCACTTTCACTTCACCACCATCATTCAACATCTGTAATTTATAAGGCATGAGATGTTTGGTAGTGTATAAGTTCAACTTTCTCACCAATTCAATACTAGCTATATTAATGCAACTACCACCATCTATAATTAAGCTACATACCTTATTATGAACATGACATCTTATATGAAATATGTTCTCCATCTGACCTTCCGAATCATTCACCTTGACATGCATATTCAGTGTTCTCCTTACCACAAGTGCCTCTCCCTCAACCGAATACTCAACACAAACATCATCCTCTAATGATAAGATCTTCTTCTTTTAATCCTCCCCATCAGTCTCAACCTTATTATTAGCTTTCATAACCATGATCTTTTGTTTGGAAATTGTGAAACAACATAACCAAAACCCGGACAACAAAAACATTTAATGTCACAGTTATGAGAAATAGGGGTAACATTGTTACCTTTAACAGCGACCAAGGTGTTGTTCTTCTCTCTAAAGTATTTGGTCTTGCCTTCCTCATTATGATGTTCATACGAACCCAGTTAGGTTCGAATTTAGCTTTAAAATGTCTTCTGACTATTTTTATGAGATGAGACATATATCTCAAACCATAGATTGGAACGAGCTGAAATCTTACAGGAAGATACTAGACATATGGAACTATATTTTGGTAAATTTTCAGATCAAATGGAGTTCGGGAACATATTATTTAAAAGGGTCAAAGTTACTAGACAAATCTTGTCAAATTTATCATACTAGACGTTTTTATACTGTTTGTGACATATTTGGAGTTACATGTGGAATATTGTTACGATTCAATTTAGGCTGGAAATAACGTGTTTGAAGTCAGGACTGAAAATTTGCCAAGAATATGCGAAAATTAGATATTCGGGCTACTTGGATGAATTTTAGTATAAAGACTTTTTTTATTATTTTATTTATTTTTGAATAATTATTTTTAATTTGGGTTTGTTTTGGCCTATTATACATTGTTTAAGAGTTTATTTCATTATTGAACTTATATTAGTTGATTACTAGTTTAGGCCCATTAGTTTGCAACCCAAAAGGATTCCATTAGGGTTAGTTAGAGGAGACTATATTATATTTTTTTCGCTGCAAATTTCAACAGCATGTTGGAGAATAAACATGAGTTTTTCTTTTGTTTGTTTGTGGAAAAAAAACTTTTTTTGCAGGGACAAAGATCGTACACTAACTTATTGAAGATTAACTGGCTTTGTGATGTCATTCACATACTTAGGATTCTTAGATACAAGGATATCTTTAGGTCCAAGTCTTTTTCCAATACCTTTGGTTCATAGGTATATGGTTACCTCTGGATCAAGGTTCTATCAAACCTGATTTTTAGTTTTCTGGGTTGCTTTCTACTTCGTTGAGGTTCATATCATATGTGATGGATCACCCCTAGTGTTAACCTTCCAATTAGGTTTCTAAGGTTTTGAAGGGCTTAATAATCGGCTTTGCTAATTGGTACCCTTTCGTTTAAGTTGTTTCTCCACTTTTATGACTATATGCACCATCTCTTCCAACTCTATATAATGATGTAATTCCTCAATATGAGTTATATCATGATTAAGGCTATTCATAAATCTAGCCATAGTAGCCTCCTTATCCTCCTCAATATTAGCTCGAATCATAGTAAGTTCCATCTTGTTGAAGTACTCATCAACACTCTTTGTACCTGGACTTAAACTCTGCAACCTTTGATATAATTCTCTATAATAGTGGCTAGGTACAAATCTCCTTCTCATAAGGGATTTCGTCTTATCCCAAGTATTAACTTGCCTCTTATAATTCCTCCTACGGTTTGTCACTAACTAATCCCACCACACAATGACATAGTTAGTAAAACCAATCAAAGCTAGCTTGATTTTCTTGGGCTTTAGGTAATTGTGACACTTAAAAATCCTCTCCACATTCTTTTCTTATTCTAAATAAACTTTTGAATCATTCTTCCCTTAAAAAGTTGATATTTTCAACTTAATTATATCCAAATCTCCACCCAACTCAGTATTATAGTTTTGGTACCTATAATTACCCATCTGGATAGAATTATCACCATATCGTTCCCTTACAAACTGACAATTCTGCTGCTATCCAAAATGTTCCTAATGCCCCACAGACACATCTTTAAAATCAACACCACTCATGTCTATATTATCAGCCACAAACTTATCCATATTAGTGTTAACTCGCCTAATAACCCTCATAACATTAAATTCTCATTGCAAAAGCCTAATTTAAACCCTACCATGATCATTAAAATATTACCTCTCTAACCTGTCCAACCTATCTCCAAATTTATTGGCCATCTGATCCATCTGCTTATTCATAATGCATAACTGAGTTACAATTTCATTGTCTCCTCTCTATGGTGCCATGTTGCTTGCTTTTGACATCTTTAAATCTAAAAATTTGCTAGTTGATGAGAAATATATATTTCTCACTAAGTCCCTGACGTGTTTACACTCCTCTCGTGTTTCACTCAAATATATTCACTACGTCTTTTCCCTCTTGTCTCACCTTTTTTTAACTCTTGCGAAAATTAAATTAAAACCAAATATAACAACCTGAGCCACTTATCCAAATATGTTTATATGACTCAATAAGCAAAAAAGATAAGAAAACAAGCAAAAATGAAACTATAATTACAATATCGTGAGTAACAAGCGAATTTGTACAAAAATAGAAGTTTTTGAAGATGTGAAAGAAAAATAGATGCAAAGGTTATATATAAAAATTAAATGACACCTAAATATATCAATGATAATGTTATTATACTATTACAATTGAAAAATAACAGCAGCAAAACAAGTTTGAATTACTAACGTGAATTGGACCTGTTACAATAAGTTCCAATCCCAAATTTAGTTCCTATAAAAAACAAACTCCAAATGACATCAATGTTATATGGGGTGAGATTATAATCTTAACCAGTATATTAAATGTGAGAATTTTATGAATTTTATTTGACCTAAAATTCCATTTTGATATGAATCTGACCTATTACAACAAGTTTTAATCTCAACCTTGGTTACTATAGAAAACAATCTTCAAATAAGCTCAAATTTTGTATGGAGTGCGATTAGGACTTGTAGAACCAATATAAAAAACTCTTGTTTATGTATTTGTGGTAGATTCAACAAAAGTGACTTTTGGGCGTTCTTTTCTTCTTCTGTTTTTGACTTTTTATGCTATTGATATATTATGAGATATCAACAAACTAAAATAACATCTATTTTTAAAGGAATCCTAGACACAAACTACTAAGCTCTAGACACAAAATAATTAAAAACTAAATCAAAGACAACTAAAGCTAAGGAAGTCAAAACTAATAAGAAGAAAATAAAGGATATAACCTGGTTTTTTTAGCCTATCTCTGATACCAACTCATATAGATCTTTTAATCATATGGTCAAGCAACCCTCAATAAAGTAGATAACAACCTTGAAAGCTAAAAATCAAGTTTGATAAAACTTTGAACTAGAGATAACCCTGTACCTAGAAACCAAAGGTATTGAAAAAAAGACTTGGACCCAAAGATAACTTTGTATCTAAGAACCCTAAGTATGTGAATGATGCCACGAAGTCAATTAATCTTCGATAAGTTAGTGTAAAATCTATCCTTGTAAAGAAAGGTTGTTTTGCCCAAAATAAACAAAAGGAAAACTCACATTTATTCTCCAACATGCTGTTGAAATTTGCAGCTAAAAAAATATAATATAGTCTCATCTAACTAACCCTAATGGATCCTTTTTGGGTTACAAGCTAATGAGCCTAAACTATTAATCAACACTTGTAAGTCCAATAATAAAATAAACCCCTAAACAATGTGTAATAGGCTAGAACAAACCCAAATTAAAACTAATTATTTAAATTAATTATTTAAATAAATAAAATAGGATAATAAAAAATAAAGTCTTCATGCTAAAATTCCTCCATGTAGTCTGAATCTTTAATTTTTGCATACTCTTGACATATTTTCAGTCCTGACTTCAAACACGTCGTTCTTTTTTGTTTGGATGAATTACTAGGCCTACCATATATGTTTGAAATTCTTGAGATGTTTAATTTCCAAAAAAACTTGAATCATAAAAAGATTACACTTGTAACTCTAGATATATCCTAAATAGTACACAAAGGTCTAATTTGATATATTTGACAAGATTTTTCTAGTAACTTTAACACTCTTAAATAACATGTTCCCGAACTCCATTTGATCTAAACATTTACCAAAATATATTTCCATGTGTCTAGTATCTTCCTGTAAAATTTAAGATTGTTTTGATGAACGGTTTGAGAGATATGCTCGATCTTACAAAACTAGTTATCATAAATTTTAAGCCAAATTTGAACCTAACGTGGTTTGTATCATTACTAGTCCTATTAAATAAAATATGACAAGTATAGTCATTCCAACAATACATACATACAACCTTAGTAGCTTTAAGATCATCTCAAGGTTTTTAAAGTGATCTCAAATTTAGGATGTTTTTCCTTTATTAGATCTAGAAGGAGAATGATTGTTACATTCAATATTACTATTTGTACTAGAGGAAGTATCTTAAACAAGAAAAGGATTGAGTTCCAAACTAGAAGTATTTGATTCCTTTGGCGTAAGATCTTCCTGGGTATCCAAACGAAATTTAAAAAAAAAAAACAATATGAATCAACTAATAATTAACAATATGTATTAAATATTAATAGTAGGTTACATGCTAAAAAATATAAAAAATTACAAGCACAAAATGAATCTAACATTAATAAGAGATAAACCTTCATTCTTGACGAAACCCATCATATAATTTATATCAACACTTGTTTTTTATTTCTGGATTGTTTTCAAGGACACACTATATGAATGAATTGAAACAAATGGTAAATTAAGGTTTCGATTTCGTGTATGTAATTTCTGCATAAGAACTT
>Ga0307517_10011139_pt1 | contig 12489 bp, 10 predicted proteins | sample 23_EM_MG_FD_194515 | JGI IMG/M metagenome (GOLD analysis project Ga0307517, IMG submission 194515) | Populus trichocarpa ectomycorrhiza microbial communities from riparian zone in the Pacific Northwest, United States - 23_EM | ecosystem: Host-associated > Plants > Roots > Unclassified | place...
TCCATCGTAATCTTTAGCCTCTGCTTTTGAAACCTCCCTCGCCTAATAATCTGTCAAAATCATTACTTCAGATAACAATTTAGTACCCGTAGGTTTAACGACATTCCATTTCGGTACCCGTAACTTCAATTTTCCCATACTAGCCTTGTAGGTTTGAAAAGCTTCCAATACAACTCAGGCTATTTGGTTATTGAAAGAGAAACATACGAATAAAAATAAATATCCCGTTCATATTTTCAAATAAAATGAAAATGACAAATCCAAATTCAATAGGTCCAAACCTTCCAAAGACCTCATTTAACATATTTAGACATATCGACTTCACAGTCTATCCGTAGAGAAGGAGTTTGACTCAACGAGCTCATCCTAGAGAAGGAACCCGATTCTATGAGCTCCCTTTAAAAAGCATGTTTGAGCTCATTTTCTTACCAATCCTCCATTGAGAATTTTCTTAAGACGCCATTGTATATACCTCGGTATTTTATAATGATCAAATATATATTATTTTTAATATAATACAACTCAAAATATAAGAAGGGTGAAATTACTCTATAACCCTTCATTTTCACAAAATAACAAGACTATTAGGCTATAAATACACCATGAATCCTTCAAACTTAAGGTTCATAATCTCTTTATTCTTAACACTTTCAGTATATATATTTTCAAAGCTGATTTTTTTAAAATATATTTGTACTTTCTTTCTGTACAAAGTTACTTATTTAAGCATTTGAGAGTTCCAACATTCATTAAAGGAAACTTCTGCAGGTACTAGTTATCGTGCTTTCCACATGAAGCCACAAGATACTAAGAGAATGAATTAAATGCTTGAACTAAGAAATTAATTAATTTTCCAACACATCGATCTTCTTTTTAAATATCTTGGATTTAAGAATCATCATAAAATAAAGAGTGAAACCTAGATAAAAAAAAAACTATCTAAAAAAGGGGCTTCGTTTAGTTATCTTTTTAGTTGTTTAGTAATGGGGGACTAGCTCCTCCCAACTTATAGTCTACAACATTAGTATTGAAATAATCTAAACTACAGGGGCTAAAAGTAAATATTACTAAGTTTACAGGACCCAAATGTAATCTACCCTCATTCACTCTTTTAAGGTCAATACCGTCATTTGAAAAGCAGACACTCACAATATCACGTCCGTCGTCCGTTGTCTCTCTCTCGCTCTCTCTTTGTTGCCGGACCTGAGGTTTCTGTCACCGGTACCGGCGGGTTAAAAGAGTTTTTTTTTTTTTCTGAATTCCCGAAATGGAGAAACTCTAGGGTTTCTTAAACAACAGTGTATCCCATTCTCGACAAGAAGAGATGTCTCGGCAAACGACATCATCTCATTTTCATAAATCGAAGACTCTCGATAACAAATATGTGAGTAGTCCATGATTCTTATAATCCTTACTGTTCATGCCATATTAATGTATGTCATGGCTTTAATTTTATGCTTGGTTGCTGAGAAAATCGAGGTTGAAAAGAGAATTTCTCGATTTTATTTTTTCTTTTAGTGTTTTTGATGGTGTATTTCAAGTTTATGACTTGAGATTTAGTAGAAAAGGAAATCAATTTGGAATTTAAATAAAAACGAGAATTTAATTTGTACTTTGTTAATTTTAGTTATTCCTTTTCTTTTTCTTAATTTTTAGTGTTTTTTATTTTTATTTTGATTGATTTTGTTTCCTGATTGTCTCTTAACTAATTGGCTTTAGTCAATATCGATTTAAGTGCAAATGCATGATTTTTAAGTGACTCTGGTGTTTTTTTTTTTTTTTGGTGTAGATGCTTGGAGATGAGATTGGAAAAGGAGCGTATGCTCGGGTCTTTAAAGGGTTGGATTTGGAGAATGGAGATTTTGTTGCGATCAAACAAGTTTCATTGGAGAATATCGCCCAAGAGGATCTTAATATCATCATGGTTTGTTTCTAAGTTTCTCTTAAAGATGTGTGCACGTGTGGGCACAACTCTTTTAATCTTGAAATGTTGCTAGCTAATTAAAGATGATGAAGTGAACTATTATAAAAAAGATTTCATGCTACCGTCTTAAGTTCATTAGGTTTGTTGATCATGATCACTATCCCAACCCCTGAAAAGCCAGAAATTTTATCACGGACTTGCTTTGGGAAAAGCCAACTCATTTTCTGGGATTGTTTAAGGGTTGACCAAGTTGAATTAAGTATTTGAAGCATTGACTACTGGCATGCATCTTACCAGAATGGTTTTGTAGTGGTTACGGTTATAATCTTTTCCCTATCAATTCTATTCCTTATGTGGACTTTCTTTTAGCACTTGTGTCTGCTGAAGGCTCGCTCATGGTATATTCATTATACTTGGAAAATGATAACAATCAGTTAGGTACCTGACATTTCCCTGCTATAATTGGTCCTTAATCAGGTTTGGGTAGTCTTTGACATCACAACTTTTTAATTGGCAACCTATATTTCATTGGTTGTAAGAGCAGGTGATGGGTGCTAAAATATAAGAATTGTTGCTTTTATGCTTCTTTATCTGGTTTTACTGTACAATAATTTTTCAGTCTCTACCTTGTAAGTTTGCTAACAGCTTGGTCCTTTTCTTTTGGGTACAATTTCTTCCGTGTAATGTGTTGATGCTTCAGCAAGAGATTGATTTACTGAAGGTAGAATTTGTTCTGCACTGCCTTATTTGCTTTCTGATTTCATCTCTCTTTTGCTGTACTTGAACTGTGCTTTTGTGGACTTCAGAATTCATTTAAGAAAGCATATTTTCTGCATATTAAGGCTTTGGGATGACCTTTAAATAAATACCGTCTAGTCATTTGCTGAAAGTATTATGGTATCAATGATTATGGACGCTACCATCCATCCTTCCCAAAATCTCGCTCCCTTCATCATCTATTGGAAGTTTTATTCCCAGTAAACTGTGTGCCTTCTTCGTAATTACATTGTTTTGAACGGTTATATGGTTTACTTCTCCATATCTTGTATGACAAGCTATTCTTCCGTGTAATGATAAAGATCTTAGCCGCTACCAAATATAAATGAGTGCATTTTAGTTTAAGGGTGGATGAGCAAGATTGCCTTTTCTATCCCTGTCACCCGAGTTGCAAACCCAAAGGAACTTCTTGGGCGGGACGGTAGCTGTCTAATGTCCTTTATATATCTTTGCCATCATTAATTTCTAGCATTGGAGGCCCTTTGGGCATTCGTACTTCTTAAATTAGACACTATGAGTTTCCTCTGGAAGGATGCATATTCTCAGCACATGCTCATTCTATTTTGAACGTACTACTTCCATTGCAGAATTTGAACCATAAAAACATTGTGAAATATCTTGGATCATTGAAGACAAAGTCTCATCTCCACATAATCCTTGAGTAAGTGAGCTCAAACATTTTCTGCTAACTGAATAATCAGGTTCCAAATAAACTCTGCTTCAGATTTTTATGTTTAAAATTCCATAATGTTGTTGATGTAGGTATGTGGAGAATGGCTCGCTTGCAAATATTATCAAGCCAAATAAATTTGGGCCTTTTCCAGAGTCTTTGGTGGTTGTTTACATTGCCCAGGTTTTGCTCGTCTCTTCCAGTTATTTGTTTCTTTCTGAATTAATCTTTTCTAATTTATGCTTATAAAATTATTTTGACGGCAGGTTCTGGAAGGATTAGTTTATTTGCACGAACAGGGTGTTATCCATCGAGATATCAAGGGTGCAAACATATTGACGACCAAAGAGGTAATTGTACTGTTTATGGTGTTTAAGTAATGCTTCATTTAGATACGAGGACCCTATAATTACTCTAATTTCAAATACACTAGAAGCTCAATCCAAAATTGAATGATGTTAAATTGATACTCCCATATATTGTGCCTTTCTGTAAATTCAGAGTTGCTGTGTATCATTGCTATATAATGTCAAGTCATGGGATGTTGCATGCTTTTCATTGAGGGAAATTAACATGTTATATAGTTGTTGATGTGACTGTTTATGGTAATCATTTTTAATTTTTTTTTTTTAAGAGGTTTCATTTTTATTCTTATACCCCACTGCTTTCCATAATAATGAAGAGAGCTTAGGAGCGTATTTGACTATTTCGTATGTAAATGGATGTCCTGTGACATCATCGTGCTCTTTCACTCATGTGTTGTATTTGAAGATTTGAATTTCTTTTTACTTGTCCTGTACTTCTCATACATCTTTTACAGTGGTGTCTTTAAAGCAGCTACTTGACCTAATTTATTATTTCAGGGTCTTGTGAAACTTGCTGATTTTGGTGTTGCAACAAAATTAACTGAAGCTGATGTTAATACTCATTCGGTTGTTGGAACGCCATATTGGATGGCCCCAGAGGTACTCATTTCTTGCGTGCTTTCATTAGCCATGTGTTTTTCCTATTTGTTCTAATCCATTATGTGCAAAATCATGGTTGGAAATGAGTATTCATATGATGTAGCTGTTGAGGTATTGGAGGGCTTGTTCATGTGAAACTTGTTTATTTGTCAGGTTATTGAAATGTCAGGGGTTTGTGCTGCTTCTGACATCTGGAGTGTTGGCTGCACTGTGATTGAACTCCTTACGTGTGTACCACCTTACTATGATTTGCAGCCAATGCCAGCTCTCTTTCGTATTGTTCAGGTTTAATCAGCTGTATTTCTTTGTACTCTTAGTTTCTTCAGACGAGCTATGTTTCCTGTTAACCTTTTTGGTTCACTTCACCTCATATCTTTTCTTCTACAAATAGCAAGCATGGATATAGTACGGATTGGGTTTTTCTAAGCGGAGCCTCCATTGTTGATGCTATCTCTTGTTTCTTATTTAGATTTTGCTTGGGGTTCTTATTATCCAGAATGCAAACCTCCTTTGATGTTAGAAGTGCTTTTATTATTTCTTTTGAGGTAGTTGAATATATTCGGAGAATGGTTTGATGATTTACTGCATTATAATGACAAAGCTCTCTTTCTCTCTTAGGATGATCGTCCTCCGATACCTGATAGCTTATCTCCTGACATTACAGACTTTCTCCGCCAGTGCTTCAAGAAGGTACATTGCTCACATTAAGTCCTCTAGCTTGATCAGTTTCGCAGCTCTTCAGTTGCCTAATTCCTAGCTTGCTAATTTCATATGTAGACTCATGTTTTGCTCAGTTTCCAATTTTTAAGTCTTGAAAGTTCTTGGCATACTAATTTGGGCCTGCCATTGACCTAGCCCAGAATTAAAAAGGGATGGAATTACTACTTCCCATACATAGGCCAACTCCCTTCCAAAGTCCTAATGTTAGAAAGGGATCCCTAGAAAGAAGCACAATGACTGGTAAGGCAGTATAGCAATTTCTTGGATTCCCACTTTAGTTCACTCCAACCAACTCCGGCTTGCCTAATTTTAGTTTCAGACCTGATTCAGTTTTGCCTTATCATTTTTTAGAGCTTTCAGCTTTGTAATTATTATTCTGTTGGTGACCCTGAAATATGTTTTCATTTTCATTTGTTTTTTTGTTTTCAGATTCTGTTCATTTATTAATGAAAGGAGATATTTGGTTGCATATTTCAGGATGCAACGCAGCGGCCTGATGCAAAGACACTGCTTTCTCATCCTTGGATATTAAATTCTAGACGTGCTTTGAATTCTTTCCGTCATAGTGGACCAATAAGGTTGGATTTTATCTTCTCACTTGTTTTTGCCCACCTGTTGTTTAGGGGTCATAAATATTTCTTGTCTTGCCAGTTTTATAGTTCTGCATATCACTCTCTTAACCAAGGACAAGGTAGTTTATATGGTTCGCTTTAAACCCCAAGCCTGTTTGTGAGACTATATGTACCTTATCAAATATTCAATTTGAGCATTGGAATAAACCAGTAGTTCGCTCTAGCCACTTTCTCTGCTGTGATTTTTGGGAACTGGCATCCAGTATTTTTATGCCTTCATAACTAAACATTTGTCATGTCACCATAAATCAAACTGTTGTTCTTTGTTTGCAACTAGGTGACTTCCTCCCATGGTGTCAATGTGGTATCTTACCGCAAACATGCTTGCCTTTTCTTTTTTGTAGAAGCATACAGGAAGATGTTTCAGCAGAAGCAGAAATTTTAACTGGAGATAACCAGAGGACTGTTCAAATCAATTCTGTTGATAGAACAAAAGCATCTGTTGCCGACTTCAAAGCTGTGAGAATCATGTGACCTAAGCATTGTGATAATTATTAACTTGGGAACTCTTCTCGATATCCTTAGCCGAGGAAGAAAATAATTTTGCTTGCAAAATGATTCACAACTTGATTTTCCATGGCAAAGTTCCAATGACACTACATTCTCTTTTGGTTTTCAGGGCTCTAGGAAAGAATCATTGCCAGATTCTGAGGATGTGAGTAAGTCTGATAAGAATACTTCTTCAGATGGTGATGTAGTTGAGGAAAGAATTGATAAATTGGAAGATGATCTCCATTCAGATCAAGTCCCAACCCTAGCTATTCACGAAAACTCATCTCTAAAAACTAGTCCTGGCAGACTATCTACAAATAAAGTAGCTGCTGCTTCTCCTTTGCTTCATGGATCGATGCCTTTGCATTACCAGGATGAGATTCTGACTATTGATGACTTGGAATCTCCCGATGCAAGAGGAAAAAACATTGAAAGAAGGAATGGAGGAAAAACAAGTTCTGCTCGTGTTGAGAATGGATCATTTGGTTTTGCAACAAGAAATCAAGATAATGGGCTTCGAAAGGTAACTAATTTCTGTTGCTTTCTTGGCTATTGATAATGGACACATTTATTCATTTATGTTATCTCTCTCTCTTCCCAAAGGCTCACATGGTTTGTTGTGTGCACGCTGCATTATTTCATCATGAACAGATAATTCTTGACATGATTAAAATGACATGCAAAGTAGAGAAAGAGAGAGATGTGGTGTTGACCCTATCATTCATATTTTCATTTGGTCTTCCAATTTAATTTTATCTTCAATGTTTTGCATGACATGTCTTGTATTCAGAGTCCAACTTTTTTCAAGTAGACTATTTCTTTTTGTGAAGAAAGAGAAATAAAATATGAATATGAACTTGAAAGAACATGATACTGGGGCAACATGTTAACTAAATATACTCAATAATGCCTAGATCTAGGGATGTAGGTTCCTTGAGCAGTTCAATATTTTCATGTAATTTTGAGGATTTCAGCTGGTTCTGCTTTCATTGCTTGAAGTAAAACAAGGTGATGACTTTTGGTGGAGCAACTAAGCTGCACCACAATGATTGAGAGGAACTGTACTAATTGCAACTCATGGCTTTTGGACATGGCCAAAACAGAATTCTTGATTGTCCATCCCTGATATCACCACTCAGTTGAAAAAAACGTGGTTGATTAAATTTTAGCTTTCAACCTTTATGTGAACTTTACCTTTTGGATTTCCATGATATCTGGTTCTTTTATGCCCTCTGGCCCTTTCTTGTGATAACAGATCTTCTGTTTTGGGTTATGTTACATCTGCTTCTGTCTATTCATATTGTGTGTTAGATAATGTGCTTGAAAGTTTTTTTCTTTTGAAAGGGCATCAAATTGATGCTTTTGGATGGTTATGATATGAACATGCATTTTCTACCCAAAAGTACTTACAAAAGCACCTAAACACTATACCAAACGAGCTCTTTGTATTTCCGCTATAGTTATGTATTCTTAATTTCTTACAAAAGTTAATGTGTGATAATTCCTCTTTTAACATTATGTATGCCTTATTTCATAGCCTGTCTCTTCTTAGTGTGTGGGCACTGTACCTCTCTGTGCCACCATGTGGCCTTGCATGTTATAGTTTATCATATTTGTTGTGCGATATTTTAGTTGTAGCCAGGTATATTTGAGTGTGGTTTTCTGTTGTCCCATTTGTTTTCTTTTTGGTGTTAAAAAATGGTGGCCTGTCCTGAGTTTGAATTCAGGTTTCCTTGGGAGCTTGAACATTGACATAATCGACACCTTACTCTCCTCCTCACTCCTCTCACCCTCTTTCTTGTTTCCCTGCTTAGATACAAAAATTGTTTTATCTTACGCTTCTGTATAACTGGGACATTGAAGGCTGTGAAGACATCAATGACCTCAGGAGGAAACGAACTTAGTAAATTTAGTGACACTCCAAGAGATGCTTCACTGGATGATTTATTTCACCCGCTTGATAAAAATCCTGAGGATCGGGCAGCTGAAGCTTCAACATCTACCTCAGCATCACATATGAACCAAGGGAATGCAATCATGGCTGATGCAGGGAAAAATGACCTGGCTGCAATTTTGAGAGCGACTATTGCTCAAAAACAAATGGAGAGTGAAACGGGACAAACTAATGGTGGTGGTGATTTGTTTCGCCTAATGATGGGTGTTCTAAAGGATGGCGTGATTGATATTGATGGTTTGGTATGTTTTAAGTGCTCAATTTGTCTGTTCTTCAGTTAGTTTAATAATTCCTGACAGCATATGCTTTTCTTGGCAGGATTTTGGAGACAAACTGCCGGCAGAAAATCTCTTTCCTCTACAAGTAATCAAATGTTTTAGCATTTTAAGCAATTCCTTGATTTGAACTACAGTAAAATTGTAATTCAGACTTGTTTTTAGTGTTTATATTGATGAACAGAAGACGTGAGCTCATTACCTGCCTCTTTTTATTGTTCGGATTGTGGGTGATGCCTGTTAAAGATGGGTATTTTAAAATATGAAGCTGCACCAGTCTATTGTAGTTCTTCATGTTATATAATAACCTTAAATGGCTGTCATTCTTGCAGTTATTTATTTTTCCTTTTTTGATTATTTGAGAATCTGATAGTATTTTAAAATCCAATGGAGAAGAAAACATCCTGTTATACAAACTTGTAATCTGATGATTGATAAACTGGCTCCAATCTCTAAAATTTCTCTTTCATGTAATGGTTTGACCATCCTGATGATTTAGTGACATTGTGAAGCCAATTGATGCATACCATGCTGTTGTGGGTTGGAAACTCACAAACCTTTGCGAATTTAATCTTTAGATAATTTTGCTCATCAATTCCTGTTGTCTAATCATAGTGGATTATTAAAATAAAAATGACATTAATATTAGTTCTAGCATACTCATTGATTTTTTTCACCATGGATTGGTTGTAATGGTTATTGTTTTTGCTTGGTAGGCTGTTGAGTTTAGCAGGTTAGTTGGGTCATTAAGACCTGAGGAATCAGAAGATGTGATTACGTCTTCATGCCAGAAACTTATTAGCATCTTTCACCAGCGCCCCGAGCAGAAAATTGTTTTTATTACCCAGCATGGTTTGCTTCCTCTAATGGAATTACTTGAAGTTCCTAAACCTCGTGTAAGCCAGATAGCTATGCATTTCATTTTGTTGCTGCTGCTTGCTTTGAGCATTGCAGCTTATAATACAAGAGAAAATTGTTTCCTATTTTTCAGGTTATATGCTCTATCCTTCAACTTATAAATCAGATCGTGAAAGATAATACTGATTTCCAGGAAAATGCTTGTCTTGTTGGCTTGGTAAGTGAAGTATATCTCTGAGATTTTGTGTTCTCTTGTCTGAAGTAATTTGCTAAAGTTTGGAGTTACTGCAGGCAAGCATTCAGTATTGCTTGTGAATGGATTGGTCCATTCCATCCTTAATTGGGCCTTGCACTATGTTTTTACTTTTCTGTACTAACCCTTCTTCCAGAAATGCTTGGGTTAGAATATTACTTTCACCAATCTTTTTTTTTGCCAATTTTATGTGCCAGATCCCTGTGGTTACGAGTTTTGCAGGACCTGATCGCCCTCGTGAAGTTCGCATGGAAGCAGCTTATTTCTTGCAGCAGCTATGCCAGTCAAGGTGGAGATTTTCTCTTTTCATAATCCTCTTGCATTGATTTGTTAAACAAGCAAAGGGATTGGGATTGACATTGTTGGCTTTCTTGTCCAGCTCCTTGACATTGCAAATGTTCATTGCTTGCCGAGGAATACCTATCCTGGTGGGTTTTCTAGAGGCTGATTACGCGAAGCACAGGTGTGTAATTTCTTTCTGGTGTGAGTTGAAAAATTATGTTTTGCAAGGCCAGGTATTTTTTCCTTTAAAGATGACAAAAGAATTAGTATTTGCTTGAAAGTTTGAAATGGTGCTTTTGCATGCAGAAAGATAGGCGGTTTGGCTGCATGGTATGGATTTTATGTCACAATGCATGAGTATGAAGCTGGTGAATTTCATTAGAATTCATTTCTTAGCTATATTTTATTCATGCCCCTCCTCTTGTATCAAACCCCACCTTGGAATAGAAGTACCGACTATTCTATAATAAGCATTTTCCCAAGAAAAGCTTGATTTGTGCTGCTCAATATCACATTCTAAATAATTTATTGTCTTTGAAATCATATCTGGTCTCTGATTAGTAGACAAGGATGACACTGTACAAAAACTCTACAACTGACTGCACAAATTTCCAAATGCATATGGTTTTGTCATGCCAATTTTTGGAGCGTGCTTGTTAGTCGACACATAATTTCCTTTGAGTGGTCTTCACATCATCTTATAAATACACTGATTCAGAACTTTGCATCCAGGGACATGGTTCACCTAGCTATCGATGGCATGTGGCAGGTCTTTAAGCTTCAGAGATCAACCCCAAGAAATGATTTCTGTCGCATAGCTGCAAAAAATGGAATACTGCTCAGACTTATCAACACGCTTTATAGCTTGAATGAGGCAACTAGGCTAGCTTCAATATCTGTGGGAACTGGATTTCCACTAGATGGTTTATCTCAACGACCACGATCTGGTCCCTTGGATTCCAATCATCCTATTTTCATTCAGAGCGAGACAGCTCTTTCTGCATCTGATCAGCCTGATGTCTTTAAAGTTAGACATGGAATGATTGATCATTCCTTGCCTTTTGGGACACTAGAACCATCACGTGCTTCAACTTCACATTCCCAAAGGTTGGATGCCATTCAACCAGATGCCAGATTTTTTGGGACAGACACAGATGGATCTCAGGCTAGCAATGAAACAATCGAAGCTATAGCTGCTTCCAAGTTGTCAGATCCAGCAGCTTTAGGAAAAGCTCCAAACATGGCCACCAAAGAACCTTCAGGTGCTGTTTCTAAAGAGCGAGATAACTTGGACCGGTGGAAAAGTGATCCATCTCGCCCAGAAATTGACCTTAGGCAGCAGCGAGTCACTGGTTCCACACAAAGGACATCTACTGACAGGCCTCCAAAGTTGATAGAAAGTGCATCAAATGGTCTTACTTCTATGATATCTGCCCAGCCAGAGCAAGTTCGTCCTCTTCTAAGCTTGTTGGAGAAGGAACCCCCCTCTAGGCATTTCTCTGGTCAGTTGGAGTATGCACGTCACCTCACAGGGTTAGAGAGACATGAAAGCATACTGCCTTTATTACATGCATCTGAGAAGAAAACAAATGGTGGATTAGAGTTTCTGATGGCAGAGTTTGCAGGTAATTGGTTTTGTTCATCTCTCTCTCCTTTTCTTCAACATTTGAATTGTTCAAAATGACTTCATGTTATTTGAAGTTTTAATGGCATATGGCTCTTATCTCCATTCACTGTTGGTATTAACAACACAAATTTTGAAGTCTATTTTAGGGATTTTTAGTGATAATCTCTTCCCGTTTCTCGCTTGCAGAAGAATTTGAATTTCCAGCAATATTATTATGGAGCTGCCACTATATGAATTTCCATTGAGGAACACTTATATTAGTAACTTCTCTCCTTATGGTTGCAGAGGTATCTGGGCGTGGAAGAGAGAATGGAAATCTAGACTCCATTCCTAGAATTTCACACAAGACAGTGAGTAAGAAGGTTGGATCTCTTGCACCTAATGAAGGCGCTGCTTCCACATCTGGTATTGCATCTCAAACAGCATCTGGTGTACTGTCTGGTTCGGGTGTTCTAAATGCTAGACCTGGGAGTGCAACATCATCTGGGTTACTTTCCCAGATGGTATCAACTATGAATGCAGAGGTTGCAAGGGAATACCTGGAGAAAGTGGCAGACCTTCTGCTGGAGTTTTCTCAAGCTGATACAACTGTAAAATCCTATATGTGTAGCCAAAGCTTGCTTAGTCGTCTTTTTCAGATGTTCAACAGAATTGAGCCCCCTATTCTTTTGAAGGTGCATAAGAGAGTGCTCTACCAGCTTCAAGCTTAAACTTGTTGGAGTGATTTTTTTATGCTGTCTCACTTTGCTGCTCTTTATTGATATCCAGATACTTGAGTGTATCAATAACCTGTCAACTGACCCGAACTGCTTAGAGAATCTTCAGCGCGCAGATGCAATTAAGTACCTGATCCCAAATCTTGAACTCAAAGACGGGCCTCTTGTAGATCAAATTCATAGTGAGGTTGGCCTTCCCAACTTTCTTGCTATAATCTAAGCAGTTTGTGACTATGCTACAAGCTGCTCTTTACTGTATCCTTTTGATTTACTACATGAACCTTTCCTTATCTGCCGTTCCATTTTAGTTTTGTTTGTACTTCTATTTTACTACCGCACTTGTT
>Ga0307517_10011140_pt1 | contig 12489 bp, 4 predicted proteins | sample 23_EM_MG_FD_194515 | JGI IMG/M metagenome (GOLD analysis project Ga0307517, IMG submission 194515) | Populus trichocarpa ectomycorrhiza microbial communities from riparian zone in the Pacific Northwest, United States - 23_EM | ecosystem: Host-associated > Plants > Roots > Unclassified | place...
TTTAAATTTCCAGTGCGCTTTATATGTCCCCCCCCCCCCCCCCCAAGATTCGCAACTTCGAGTGTTTTCATGGAATGAATCATTTCCCATTTCATCTATATTCCTTCACATATGTTAGGTCTTGTGTTCAAGCCCTGACGTACTGTAAGGTCCAGACCTGTTAGCAAACTTGGACTATTCTCCTCCTCAAAAACTAACTTATAAGGTTCCGCTTGTGAACTCTTCAACAACTCCTTTCACATAAGACTAACCAGTAAAGACCTCCAAATATTTTTATTTTTATTCTACGGTGAAGGGTATTTAAATATTTTTTCCTGCATATTTTTCGTATTGAATTGGTGTATTTAAAGAATTCAATACATTTCTGTAAATGTTAGTCAAAGTAAAAATAAAAAACTTCCTTGACTATAAAAGCAACCGAATCGCCTTTAAAAATCCCGAGTACCTGTTATACATAAAAATTAATTAAGAAGAAATGAAGTCTGTGAAAGGAAAAATGAGCCGAAGTTACTTATATAATAAGTAACAGGTTGTTTTCATATTTGCTTGGATGAAAGATGGAAGCAGGCTCACGTTTTGGGCTCAAGCAATTTAGATGCAGTGAGGATAGAAGAGAAGGTAAAAGAAATCCATGACTAAAGGGAATCTAGTATACATGTTATCAGATCTTTAAAATAGAGAATGGTATAGAATTAAAATAGCATTTATCAGCCATTTACTCTCAAATTCCTTATTTAAAAGAAGAATGATATGGAAAAGAACACATTTAACATGCTAACAACATCAACAAAAACAGCAATTGCTTTGCAATTCGAACAAATTCATAGAATCTTCAATTGTTTTTTTTTATCAAGTAGATATATTGATAACCTTGTAGACTCAGATTGAGTGGATTTGTAACCAATAATGTCGCACGTGTGCAGTGTCGCGATGATTGTCTACTCTCTCATGTGTGTATTGTGTGTATTTATTCTGGCAAATGGAAAGACAAGGAATTCTTGTCTTTTATCAGTGAAAAAATAAAATAAAATAGGAGTCGTTACCTAGTATTTTGGTCACTAGGACCCTAACTAGTCTCAGAGATCAGGTACGGAGATTGGTTGCATAAAGGGAAGGTATTAGCACCCCAAATATGCTCTACCTAAGGTAAGCTATATTGTTTTATTGTCCGATAAAAAACTAAGGTCTTGTGCTTTCTAATTGTTGGTCAGTCTAAAGTAAAAGAAAAGTTCTTCTCGATAAGGAGATTCTTGTCTCATCGGGTAAAACCTAATCATTCTAACATCAATAAAAAAAAAACTATCTTTTTAATATCAAGACTACGCTTTACATATAAGCGCGTAATTCTTAATATTAAAAGAAAAAACAAAATGATTTTTTGAATTTTTTTGAAATATTGGTCTAGCTCTCGTGACTTTAACAAACTAGTTATTAAAGTCAAGATGCATGCTAAAACATATTTTTTTTTTTTTGAAATTTTCTTTGTATGAAAATACAATGTGATTTTTTTTTTGTTTAGGAGACTTGGCCGTATGCATGAAAACAAAACATTTTTTTTAATTTTTTTGACAAAAACTAAGTATTTTAATACTAGATTTGTATCTTTACGATATAAAATTACAAACCAATATTAATTAAAATATCGTTAAACATTTATGTAGAAAAATCATAAATTTCAAAATGATTTTTTTGAAATTTTTTTATAGGCCAAACTTGACCCAAAAAAATTGAGCCGAGATCTGCCCAAAATGAAATTGGGCTAGAACCAGCCTGAAAGAAAACTTGCTTATGGCTGGACTCAACCCAACCGCGTGAGCTGGGCTGATGTTCCAGCCCGAAACAACCAATGTACTGGTAGCTGGTTACTGTGCTCAGCACAGTATCCAGTGAATTATAATTAGGTGGTTACTGTGCTCTACACAGTACCACCTAATTATATTTCATTTGCTGCAGAACGTGAAAACGTGAATTGCTCACGTTCTGCATGCAAATGAAGACGAACAAAAAATAGACAGAGGAGGGGGGAAGGTTACCTGGAATGGAGGAGCGTGGTTGCTGTCTCCTGTGGCTTGTGGTGGTGGCGGCGGCGGCGGCTGGGAACCCCGGAGTTTTAATATTGCTTTTATATTAGTTTGGTATATGTAAAGAAATAAGCTTTTCAACAACTTAGGAGAGATCATCGCGTTTTTATTGCATTTGTTCTTATATGACTATTCTTTCTCATGCTTACGACTCTGTTAGTCCCTATATTCTTACATTATGTTTAATTGAATCTCGTTTTCACAAAGTTAATTATGTCCTTGTATGTCAATGATTTGCTTAATTATCCCTTCATTTGTTCTTAACATCAAATGAGAGCTTATTTAGGGAGTGTTTGAGAGTGTGATAACGATTATTTTTTAAAGTGTTTTTTATTTGAAAAAAATATCAAAATAACTTCTTTTTTTGCTTTTTTAAAATTTATTTTTTGACATCACCGTATTAAAACGATCCTAAAATACTAAAAAAAACTGAAGAAAAAAATTAAATTTTAACAAAAAAAAACAGGTTGACACTCCAAAACACCCTCTTAATCAAAAGATCAACAATTTTAATTTTATCATCGTATTTCTATAGTTGGATTAAAGTTTTTTTAATCATAAAATAGTATATCAATATTTATTTTTTAAACCTAACAAGCTTTCATACAGCAGCAGGTTAGGTTTTCTACATCTTTTAGCAGAAGTACTTATTCATCAAGTAAACAATATAGGAAGCATAATAGGATTCTGATGCTATGATAACGATATAAAGGGCTGTAATATTTGTTTTAATACAAAAGCTCTGTTTCAATTCTGTTTTAGTAAGTGTTTCAAGGAATCCATAAAATAATATTAGGGTAGTGAGAATCTCAATAATTGAAGCTCAAGGTGTTAGGACAATTTGCATGTTCATGCTGGTGGTAGTGGTGCTTATACTCACCTTTGGTCAAGTTAAGGCTGAATCCAAAGAAAGCATTTCCAAATGCCATGCTTGGAGGAAGGAATGCAGGGCTGTTTGTAATTGTATTTTAATTGGCTTTTCTAAAAAAAAAAATGAATTTTTTATTTAAAATTATATATTTTTTATGTTTGTAAATCGTTTTGATATACTGATATTAAAAATAATTTTTTTAAAATATAAAAAAATAATTTTAATATATTTAAAAAAAACATTTCAAAAACTAATTAATATTACATTCTCAAGTAACCTCAAATGCATTGCGGGGTGGGTGCGCTCCCTTGGGTTTCCATAATTAATAATATGGAAGACAAAATAGCTCTTTCAGTAAGGTCAGCTCATGAAAGGAAAATTGAATGATATGCTTGTTCTATTATTCGCTCTTCAGCACAACACGTACTAAAAACTATGATGGTGTGGTTAGTTTTGGATAATTAGTTTGATACGTCACTAATGTGTTTATTATTATTATACTTTTAAATTTTTATTTTTTCTGATTTTATGAATATTGAGTTTCCCAATAAAAAAAGATGATACACATGCAGCTGGGGTTGGGCACTGTCTTAGCAATTACTCGTTTATAGGCCGGCCAATGCTGCGACATGGGTCAATTTTAAAAATAAAATATGGCAAAAAATTGTTCAAGATAATTATTTAATAATATTATTAAATCTTTTCTAATAAATCAACTTTGAAATCTCTATTCAGACTAGTCAGTTCTCTGTGAGACAATTTGATATTTTATTTTATGGGCTGGGCTCAGCCCATTGGATCTTCTCTTTATTAAGTAACCGTTTAGTTAGCCTCATGTAATTCTTCTTTTTCTTCTCGGTGGTGATATTTTCTTCTACTATCAGTCAGGTCACGCATTGCCAGAATTAATTATTTTCTTTACATGCTTTCAAAGAGTAGTTTTAATATTGCTCTTATATCAGTTTGGGGTATGTAAAGAAACATTTCCCTTTTGATTTATGTTCTTAGTTTACTGCACCGCATGGTTGATTTGATCAGGATTGCATTGCCAGTACGTAATTTGCATCCATTTTGTCCTCTTCTATTTGCCTGAAAGCTGAACATGCTATTATTCCATGTCAGGGTACTAAGATGCATGTAAAACGAGCTAGAAGTGCAGACATATGAGGGCCAAAGAAAGATGAAAAGACTGCTTCCACCGTCCATTCATGCATTGCCCCACGGGCCACTAATTCTTCAAATGAAAGCTCATCGTAAACCAATGGCCTACAAAAATTGACATCATTTGGCATTTTCCTCACAAGCCTTTGATATCTAATGATGGCTAGATTTTTATTTGATGTAGGGCTCATAGTCCACCATATCCAACTTCAGATGATATTTTTAACTGCTGTGGATCATATACGGATGTGAAGCCTTTCCAGTCATTAATTGCAGATATCTTTCTTTCAGCCTCACAAATAGATAATGGGGTTCTGTGTTTTGCTGCTTTTAATGTCAATCTCAGTTTCTCTACTGCCAATCGGTGCAGGTGAAGGGATTATAGTTCCAGGCAGATATGTCAGTGCAAATCAATCCATAATTTCTGCTAGTGGAACTTTTGCTCTAGGCTTCTTTAGTGTGGGAAATTCAACTCCAAGGTACTATCTTGGCATTTGGTATAACAAAATTCAGAAGAAATCTGTTGTCTGGGTTGCGAATAGAGAATCCCCTACTGATTCTCTAGGAACTTTCTCACTCGGGGTCGATGGAAATCTAGTGGTTTTGGATGCAACAGGGAAAACTGTTTGGTCATCTAATGTAAAGATTGCTCATTCAGCTATAAATAGCATGATGGGTGTCCTAATGGATAGTGGAAACTTTTTATTGAGAAGTGGGGAAACCATCCTGTGGCAGAGCTTTGATCATCCGTCGGATACGTTCTTGCCTGGCATGAAAGTTGGCAATAATCGCAAAACTGGTCAAAGAAGGCAGCTTACATCTTGGATAGACGCTGAAGATCCACAACCAGGATTATTCTCTTTCGGCTTGGATACGACAGGACCTCTGCAGTTTTTCATATGGAAGGATCATGTTCCTTATAGCCGAACCAATGTCTACAGCAATTCTATGTCATTAACGAAGTTATCCCGATGGCTACCTTTTGCTTATTACATTACTGTGAAGTTAGAGGGTGATGATATTTATCTTTCTTACAGTATCTCAGATATCTCAGCTATATTAAGGATCACACTAGTCCCTAATGGGCGACTTGAGGCTCTGATATGGGAGGAGAAAAACAGTAAATGGTTTTCTATGTGGCAGTGGCCTAAAGTTTACTGTGATTTCTATGGTCATTGCAGTCCATTTAGTAGCTGTGACAAAAAAGGTTCTCCAGTTTATTGCAAATGTTTGACAGGTTTCCAGCCAAAAGTTCAGCAAGAGTGGCATATGACGAATTGGACCAGTGACACTTGTGTGAGGCAAAAGGCACTAACATGTGACAAGGGTGATGGGTTTTTGAAGATTGAAACTATCAAATTACCAGATCATTCGTATCTAGTGGAAAATATGAGTGCCAATGATTGTGAATCAAGGTGCCTACAAAATTGCTCCTGCACAGCTTATGCACTTGTCAATGCAAGTCAAGGAAACTCAGTTAACTGCCTGAGCTGGTATGGGGACTTGATGGATATTGTACATGACATTGAAGGGCAAATTCTTTACGTTCGTGTTCATGACAGAGAACTTGGTATGATCATATAATTTCAACTAGTTTTAACTTTCTCAACATCTGCATTGAGCCTAATGGATTAGGACTAATTGTCCCCTTTAGTGAATTTCAATAACAACTAATCTACCTTTAATTTTATATGCAGTTGAAAATGATGGAAGTAGTGATAACTTTTCCAGTAGACGCAAGCGCTCTATTATAATTCTAGTAGCGGTAATTTCTTTAGGGGTTCTTACTGTTCTATCTGGCTATTTCACCTGGAGAAAAAGATTTGGAAAACAAGGTGTCTTTCCATACCTTTCTTCATCAAAAAGATAATGATTATTGTTGGCTGTCCTGGTTTACTCTGTAGCTTAACATTAGTTGATACCTGACAGAGATAATTGAAGAGAGTTTTACTGGGACCAGCACCACTATTGGAGGAGAAGCTGGTAATGGTGACACGGAGCTGAACATATTTAGCTTGAACAGAATACAGGCTGCCACAAATGACTTCTCTGAAGATAATAAACTGGGAGAGGGTGGTTTTGGCACTGTTTATAAGGTTTTATTCCACTTTTAGGAAATGCTGCTTCCAACTTTTCAAATTTAGTTGATTTCAGTTACTTTCTCTTTTCAGATGATGTGATTGGTTTTATTGAGCATTTGCTCTGTAGGGAGATTTGGCAATTCAAGAAGTTGCAATAAAAAGGCTTTCTAAGAAATCTGGACAAGGACTAGAAGAGTTCATGAATGAGTCAAAACTTATTTCTAAGCTCCAACACACTAATCTTGTGAGACTCTTAGGTTGCTGTGCTGAAGGGGAGGAGAGAATATTGGTGTACGAATACATGCGGAATCGAAGCCTGGATAAGTTTTTGTTTGGTAAACTTCGTTCTCTCCTTTGAACTCCTAAAATATGTAGCCATCCTTGTCTGAACATCGTCAATAGCTTGAACACTTACATTGCATTACATTAGGTTTGTTCTACCATAATCACATTTTCAGCTAATGATTTCTTCTATCAGATCCTTCTGAAAAGGCAAACCTTAATTGGAGCAAACGTTTTCGAATCATCGAGGGCATTGCTCAAGGTCTACTTTACCTTCACAAGTACTCTAGATTGAAAGTGATCCACAGGGACCTAAAGGCAAGTAACATATTACTGGATGATGTAATGAATCCTAAGATTTCAGATTTTGGATTGGCAAGGATGTTTGGATCTGACCAAACCGAAGCAGATACCAAACGGGTGGTTGGTACTTAGTAAGTTTAAATACTCCACATAAACTTCTATTGGCATCAACCTGATTCTACTGATATTCTAATTTTCTGCCATTACTAATTCATTTGCACTATTACTTCTGCAGTGGCTACATGTCACCCGAATATGCACAATATGGAAAATTCTCAGAAAAATCAGATGTCTTCAGCTTTGGAGTTTTGCTATTAGAGATTGTGACCGGTAAGAGAAATGCTGAATTTTTTCGCAACGATCTTCCTCAAACCCTTCAAGGATGGGTAAGTTGAAAAAATAAAAGAAAAGAGAAACCTTTCCTTCTGTGTTATCTCCATATAATAGTTGATTACAAGTAAAACAAGACATTAATGTATTTAAAATGCTTCTCAGGCATGGGAATTGTGGAATGAAGCTAGAGGACTAGACCTTATCGATCCATCGATAAAGGACTCATGTGAAAGTCCTGACAGAATTTTCAGGTGCATCCATGTAGGGCTTTTGTGTGTTCAGGAATCTCCAGCTGATAGACCTACGATGCCATTAGTGGTTCAGATGTTGAGCAATGACAATGCATCACTTCCTTCTCCAAAAGAACCTGCATTCTCTAGTCTTAGTCGTCGGAGATCTAGCAATTTTGTTGCCTTTCACAACACATCAACTATATATTCTAACAACGAATTGACAATTAGCCTGCCTGAGGCTCGATAAGACTTTCCAGGTTCTTCAGTTCACTTGACATGTATATACATTGAAATTCATCAATATTTCAAGTATCAAAATTTACTGGCTCATAGTGCTTCATATCCGACTTGAGATCTTATCGCAGCTGTGAACAGAAAAATATTAGAAATATCTACTGCATCAAAGAAAGCAAATAGTGAATTTAAAAAATAAACACATCATCAGCTTCAAACCACTATCAGAAAATTGGAAAACGCTGACAGGATATTCTTTTGATGTCTAGGAAAACATTATGTTAGTAACTGACTTGTCAATGGAATTGTCGAAGGAAATATGTTGTTGGCAAGTTTCTCGTCAGGGATTTACATTCCATCAGCATTTTTGCCGGCAACTTCCAACTCTGATAGAAATGCGGATCAAATATCCACTCCAAAAAAATAAGTTTTTTCCGCCGGCAACCCCATCGACACCTTAAATGCCGAAAGAACTGTTCATCGTGAATTCCATTGAAAATGCCAAAACCTTCTATAACTTTTTGAAGAAATTTTTGCGAACATTGCCAATGAAATGGTTGATGGAATCCCATGTCCATCAAGGATTTTGTCAGCGTTTCATAATTTTTTTTTATTGTTTAGTTGTTATAATTCTTAATTCACCCTAAAATCACAACAACAACAAAAACAAAAATACAATCACAACAAAAATACATCTCCATAACACAAATTTTATAATACAAGTTTCTCCATTCATCTAAATATTCTATACACAAATATTTTTTAAACAAGACATAAACTCCTAAAAAAGCAGAGGTTGAGGGAGAGGAAAGTATCGTGAGCCAGAAGGTCCAAATAGAAGGAGTCAAATGTAAAGCCATATATGCATGTAATTTTTCCCAATGCCTCTTATTTTCTTGTTCAAGTTGTGCTCTTTTTTATTTCTCTCTCTAATTTAGGTAATTGTACTTCCAGTTGTTCCTAAACCATTTTTTGAACCGGCTCATCAACATCCGGTGATTTCTGGCATGGGTTGAAATACGGTGTGGTGTGCCTACTATTGATGAGTAAATTTCATGACGCTCTTGCATTTATAAACTTTAATTAGAAATCTACGTACATGATCTCTTTGAAAGCAGATGTAGATGATTAGTACACACTCCTCAAAAGAAGGCTAATTACATCTTGTCTCATATAATATCGATTAATTTCGTCAACACACTTTTTGCAGAAGCTGATTGCCTCAGGTGAGGAAAAGATGACTGCCTTAAAAGAGGAACACGCACAGGAGATTCATGCCTTAAATCAGAAACATAAACAGGAGATGCTGGAGTGCAACAGAGAGATGAATGCGATACTGGAGCAAAACAGAGAGATGAAAGCTATTAGCAATAATACAGCAGCAACATCACAGGATCAGCAACAACAGCAGCATCACCGAAGTAGTAGCAGCAGCTGCATCATAGCATCCCCTGAAGCAACATCACAGGAGCAGCAGCATCACCAAAGCAGCAGCAGCAGCAGCAGCAGCAGCAGCATAACAGCATCTCCTGACCAAATCTTGATCAACTCCTGTCACGCCAACATCAAAGATTGTAGGGAAAATATTCCAACGGCTACTACACTCCAGAATGGCAACTCATCATACATGGAAAGTACAGCTGTATTATTGCTAATAAAAGCGATTCTGGAGAGCAACAGAGATACGAATGCCTTGGCCATAAATGTGGAATATGCACAGGTAATGCAGCACTAAGAGCTCTTTTTTCTATATTTAAAATTAATATAAAATCATTTAGAGGGGATGTAGTAGTAAGTGAGTATTTTGTATTGTATTAGTTTTACTGTTGTGGTTAAAAGAAATTTTCAAAAAGATCATGCAAAACTATAATATGTATTGATAAATTAAACACTTTTTAAATTGTGATTGGAATAAAACACATCTCAACAAACCCAAGTTGAAAAAAAGGTTGTTCTCATGTTCTTGGATATGAAAATAGAGTTTTTATAAGTTCCAAACCTAATTACACAATTATACTATAAAAAGATAATTTAATGACTTAATAAAATAAAATATTTTTAATCCTTGAAGATTTTAAATTAAGATAATTTTTAAGCATTTATAAAATCCAATCACTCTCCTTTTTCTTTTATTAATCTGTCATATTATCAATATTCTAAGAAATTTTATGATCAATATTGTTCACAGAACAACTCCATAGAGACACCTACCATTGCTCAAGACAACAATTACTCGGACTATATGTACTTCCCATCCTTCATGCCCAAACTCAGCATGACAAATGTAGTTGGACTATTTTTGTGAGACAATTTTATATTTTATCATATGGATCTTTTCTTTATTATGTAGCCGTTTACTTTGCCTCAGGTATTTCTTCTTTTCTTCTTATTGGTGTTTTCTGTTTTTCTAACTGTCAGTCAGGCCACGCTTGACCAAGATTAATTATTCTTTTATATAGTTTTAAAGAGTAGTTTTCATATTAATTTTATATTATTTTAGGTTTAGTTTAAAGTTTAGAATTTAGGGTTCATAGTATTTTATGGGTTAGAGTTTTTTAGGATTTAAGGTATTTTAGGTTTGGTGTTTCTTAGGGGTTAGGGTTTAGAGATTAGGGCGGGGTATTTTAGGTGTTAGAGTTTTTTAGAATTTAGGTTATTTTATGGTTTGGTGTTTCTTAGGAGTTAGGGTTTAGAGATTAGGGCGGGGTATTTTAAGGGTTAGAGTTTTTTAGGGTTTATGGTATTTTAGGTGTTAGGGTTTAGGTTATTTTAGGTTTAGTGTTTAGGGTATTTTAGGGTTTAGGTTTTTTAGTTTAGGGTTTAGGGTTTGGGGCTTAGGGTATTTTATGGTTTATGATCTTTTAGGGTTTAGGGTATTTTATGTGTTAGGGTTTAGGTTATTTTAGGGTTTAGGGTTTTTTAGGGTTTAGTTTTTTTTATTTTAGGGTTTAGGTTATTTTAGGGTTTAGAGGTTTAGTTTTTTTTCTATTTTAGGGTGGTGTTTTAGGGTTTGGGGTGTTTTTATTTTAGGTTTTAGGGTTTAGGGTGTTTTAGGGTTTAGGGTGTTTTTATTTTAGGGTTTAGGGTTTTTTTTTTATTTTTTGTTAGGGTTTAGGTTAGGGTTTAGGGTTTTTTAGGGTTTAGGTTTAGTTTTTTTATATTTTAGGCTTTAGGGTGTTTTAGGGTTTAGGGTTTATTATTTTAAGGTTTAGGGTATTTTAGGGTTTAAATATTTTTAGGGTGTTTTAGGGTTTAGGGTTTAGTTATTTTAGGGTTTAGGGTTTATTTTTTTATATTTTAGGGTTTAGGGTGTTTTTAGGGTTTAGGGTTTTTTAGGGTTTAGGTTATTTTAGGGTTTATGGTTTAGTTTTTTTTAGGGTTTAGGGTTTTTTAGGGTTTAAGGGGTTTTCAGGGTTTAAGGTTTTTTAGGGTTTAAGTTATTAGGGTTTAGGTTATTTTCGGGTTTAGGGTTTAGATTTTTTATATTTTAGGGTTTAGGTTATTTAGGGTTTATGTTTAGGATTTAAAGTTTAGGTTATTTTAGGGTTTATGGTGTTTTTAGGGTTTAGGGTTTAGGTTATTTTAGGGTTTAAGGTGTTTTTAGGGTTTTTTAGGGTTTAGGTTATTTAGGGTTTAGGGTTTTTATATTTTAGGGTTTAGGGTGTTTTTAGGGTTTAGGGTTTAGGGTTTTTTAGGGTTTAGGTTATTTTAGGGTTTATTGTGTTTTTAGGGTTTAGGGTTTTTGGTTTAAGGTTTAGAGTTTTTTAGGGTTTAGGTTATTTTAGGGTTTAGAGTTTTTTAGGGTTTAGGTTATTTTAGGGTTTAGGTTTAGTTTTTTTATATTTTAGGGTTTAGGGTTTAGGTTATTTTAGGGTTTAGGGTTTTTTAGGGTTTAGAGTTTAGTTTTTTTTATATTTTACGGTTTATGGTGTTTTTAGGGTTTAGGTTCTTTTAGGGTTTAGTTTTTTTTAGGGTTTAAGGTTTATGTTATTTTTAGGGTTTAGGGTTTAGGGTTTTTATATTTTAGGGTTTAGGGTTTTTTAGGGTTTAGGGTTTTTGATTTAGTTTTTTTATATTTTAGGGTTTAGGGTTATTAGGGTTTTTTAGGGTTTAGGGTTTAGTTTTTTTATTTTTTAGGGTTTAGGGTTTAAGGTGTTTTTAGGGTTTAGGGTTTAGTTTTTTATATATTTTAGGGTTTAGGGTTTTTTAGGGTTTAGTTTTTTTTATTTTTTAGGGTTTAGGGTTTTTAGCGTTTAGGGTTTAGCTTTTTTTATATTTTAGGGTTTAGGGTTTAGGTTATTTTAAAGGGTTTATGTTATTTTTAGGGTTTAAGGTTTTTATATTTTAGGGTTTAGGTTATTTAGGGTTTAGGGTTTAGGGTTTAGAATTTTGGTTTTGGGTTTAGGGTTTAGGGTTTAGGGTGTTTTTAGGGTTTAGGTTTAGGGTTTTGGTTATTTTAGGGTTTAGGGTTTAGTTTATTTTTTATTTTTTAGGGTTTAGGGTTTAGTTTTTTTATATTTTAGGGTTTAGGGTTTTTTAGGGTTTAGGTTAGTTTAGGGTTTAGGGTTTAGGGTTTAGGGTATTTTAGGTGTTAGGGTTTAGTTTTTTTATATTTTAGGATTTAGGGTTATTAGGGTTTTTTAGGGTTTAGGGTTTAGTTTTTTTTATTTTTTAGGGTTTAGGGTTTAGTTTTTTTTTATTTTTTATGGTTTAGGGTTTTAGGGTTTAAGGTGTTTTTAGGGTTTAGGGTTTAGTTTTTTATATATTTTAGGGTTTAGGGTTTTTTAGGGTTTAGGTTTTTTTATTTTTTAGGGTTTTTAGGGTTTAGGGTTTAGTTTTTTTTATATTTTAGGGTTTAGGTTATTTTAGGGTTTAGGGTTTATGTTATTTTTAGAGTTTAGGGTGTTTTA
>Ga0307517_10011141_pt1 | contig 12488 bp, 13 predicted proteins | sample 23_EM_MG_FD_194515 | JGI IMG/M metagenome (GOLD analysis project Ga0307517, IMG submission 194515) | Populus trichocarpa ectomycorrhiza microbial communities from riparian zone in the Pacific Northwest, United States - 23_EM | ecosystem: Host-associated > Plants > Roots > Unclassified | place...
AAATATAATAACAAATGTGTGTTCTTATTTGTCTTATGAATTGTTTTAGGATAAAATTGCAAGGAATAAAGAAGGATTTAATATTTTGATTGGATCACGGTGTAGAAATACAAACTTGTACGGAAGTTGTATTTCTAAATTCCGATGAAAAGACAAAATTTTTAAAACTTCTTTAACACATCACATTCACGAAGCAGCTTACCTCAGGTAGGGTGTGTTAGGGGTGCTAATACCTTCCCTAACCACAATCAGTCCCTTACCCGCAAATCTCTGACAAAGACCAGTAAACCTGGGTTTCCTAGTAACCCTCAATTAAATACTAGGTGGCGACTCCAAACAAAATCAATTCCAATAACAGAGAGAAAAACCGTTATCGCCAGGAAGCGGACGCCGCACGGGGTTTTTCCGACGTGCGACATACCATATTTTTTACAGCAAATAGGTAAGCCCTACTAGTATTAGTTGGCGTATGTGCATTGACTATAAAAAAACTTAACTTGATGACTAGAAAATATCCTTTTCCTTTACCTTTCATGGATCAAATCCTAAAAAGAGTTGTTGGTCATGAATTTTATTTTTTTCCTAGATGGCTATTCAAGTTATAACCAAATTGAAATTGTACTTGAAGGTAAAAAGAAAATTACTTTCACATGTCTGTTTGGTGCTTTTGCATATCGAAGGATGCCTTTTGGATTATATAATGCACTAGTCACATTTCAAAGATGCATGCTTAGTATATTTAGTGATATGGTTGAATATTTTCTTAAAATTTTCATGGAAGGTTTTTCTGTTTTTGGTGATTCATTTGATAATTGTTTAACTAACTTAGAAAAGGTCTTAAGTAGTTGTGAAGAGAAGAATATTGTGTTAAATTAAGAAAAATGTCATTTCATGATAATAAACGGTATTGTACTTGGTCACATTGTTTCATCAATATGAATTGAGGTAGACAAGTTTAAAATAGAGTTAATTATCAACTTGTCAACACCAAAATCTGTAAAAGAAGTTAGATCATTCTTAGGACATGTTAGTTTTTTTGTAAGAGATTTGTCAAATATTTTAGTGTAATATCTAAGTCATTGTGTAACCTCTAAACAAAGGATAATTGTTTTGAATGGATTGAATATTTTGAAGAAGCCTTTATTAAACTTAAATATTTTCTTACTTCTACTCTTGTCATTCAACCTCCTGATTGGTCATTACCTTTTGAAATAATATGTGATGCTAGTGATTATGTCATGGGTGTTGTTTTGGGACATAGAAAACATAAGAAACCTTATGTAATTTACTTGCAAGTAAAATTTTAAATAGTACTCAAATGAATTATGATTAGTACTTAAAAGTGCATTTTTATCAAGGTTTTATATCATCATTTTGCACTTGAAGTATCAATATCTCCTTAACTAAAGCATGTTTTATAATAACATGTCTAATAATATAAGATACCTTTAATTTATTGTAAATGTTCATATTAAATGCAGGCCTATCACATAAATCAAAGGATTGATTGATGACTTTAACTACTGAAATTGGAGAGGGCTAAGCTTAGAAAAGAGATGCTGGTTCAGTCCAAACTGGAACACCATTCAGTTATTGGATCATAAATGGAGCTGTAGAACTTGGATTAGGTCTGGTTTATATGTATGGAAAGCTAAAACATAGGCCTAAAACTTTTATGAAGAGTCCAAGATTCAAAAGGACTGTTTTCAAGTTCAAATTGTAGCAACAACAGAGAAGTTGGAATCTGTCCTGCAGTCCAGATACTTTTCAGTGTTTAGCCCATATCACGAGTTCTAGAAGTCCAAATGCACCGATTCTTATTTTGTTGGAAAGATGAGACAGTTTCCCAGAACTTTCATGTGGACTATCCGCTCAAATTCTAATGTTAGCAATGACATTTTCTGCAGACAAGAAGATAAGGATTGTTACCAAGTCAAGAGGTGGCCACCTACTCAACAATTAGTCATCAAATCAATAGTTCTGAATTTTGGCCTATAAAATGAGGCATTTGCCATACATTTAGGCATCTTGGTTTTCAGATCAAGATAATTTCCTTACTTGCTTTCTTTCTTTGTAGTTTTAATGTTCTAGTTTTATTTCATGTTATAATTTCATTAATCTCTTGTTTATGCCTTTCATTTCCTTTACTATACTTATATAATCATGTTCTCCTCTTGTTTATTTATGTTTCTCTTCTTCATTATGTTTAGCTAAGTTTATTATGTCAATGTGAAAAGGTTTCACTAATGGTGTTAAGATAAGTATAATGTAAACTCAATATGGACTTCAATGATTATATCCTTAACAACTTGCTATTAACATGTCTTATCACTTTTATCTTATTAATTCTTAATACCTTACTTGTTAAATGGTTAATCTAGATTTGTGTTGTATAACACTTGGTACAACAAATGCTTGGCACTTTCATAGCCAACCGTATGGTATAACCTGCACCTGTGCTATGAAAGGAACTTGATTTGTTGTTAACATAAGTTAGCATCATGAATTTCTGATAATATTTAAAAGTTTAGTGTTACTTGAATAAGATAATTAATATGATCATGTTAATAATTTATAATGAGCTATTAATGACAAATCATCCGATTAGAACCTCCTTTGTGTGTGGTTTCCAGTTGAGTAATAAAAGGAATTTATATTATACTTATTTGAAATACCATTAGTGTATCCTCTAACCTTGACAACTATTTTTATCATTGTTTAATCTTCACATTAATCTTACATCTCTAAATTCTCTTTAACTCATATCATCATCATCATCATCATCATCATCATCATCATCATTATTATTATTATTATATAGTTAACCTCATTGTGGTTCGACCCCGGTCTTGCCGAGTTATTTATTACTTCGACACTCCTGCACTTGGGAAAAGACATTAATCTTTTGGTCGTGTCAAATTATTCCACCACTGAAAAGAAATTACTTGTGGTAGTATTTGCATGTGAAAAACTTAGATCTTATTTTGTTAGCTCACTTGTTATTATTTTTAGTGATCATGCAACATTAAAATATCTTTTTTTCTAATAAGAATTCTAAGGCTAGATTGGTACGGTGGATCCTGTTACTCCAAGAATTTGATATCACAATCAAAGATAAGATAGGCATAAAAAATATTATCGCTGATCATTTGTCAAAATTAACAATAAAGTCAACATTTGATATTACACCAATTAATTATTATTTTCCTAACAAATCTTTATTTTTCATTGCTACAATGCCTTGGTTTGCTAATATTATCAATTTTCTTGCAATAAAAGATTTGTCAACTCATTGGAGTAGCCAAGATAAAAAAAAAACATTATTAGTGAAGTAAAGAACTTTTATTGGGATGACCCTTACTTATTCAATTATTGCCTTGATTAAATATTTTAAATATGCATTTTCGACAATGAGGTAAGTAGTGTCATAATTTTTGTCATTCTAAAGCATGTATGGGTCATTTCTTGTAAAACAAACAACTACAAAAATCTTACAATGTAGATTTTATTGGCCTACCATTTCAATGACACACAAGCATTGTGAAAAACCTGTGAAAATTGCCAAAATTTAGAGTTTATTTCAAAACGTCACATGATGTCTTTAAATCCTATTCTTATCATTGAAATCTTTTATTGTCAGGGTGTAGATTTCATGGGATCATTTCCTCTATCATTTGGTTTTTTATACATATTAGTCATAATAAATTATGTTTCAAAATGGATAGAGGCAATTCCAATTTGAAATAATAATCACAAAACAATGATAAAAATTTTGAAAGACAATATTTGGAATCACTCGAGCCATAATAAGTGATGGTGAAACGTATTTTTTCAACAAACCATTTGAATCTTTAATGAAGGAATATGGAATCACACATAAAATTGTCACCCCTTATCACCATTAGACAAGTGGACAAGTAGAATTTACTAGTAGGGAAACCAAACAATTCGTTTAAAAAATAGTGAACCCTAATCAGAAAGACTGATCTTTAAGACTTAATGATGTATTTTGAGTTAATCGAACTGCATTTAAAACAACATTAGGTATGTCATCTTATAGGCTAATTTATGTGAAACTTTGTCACTTACCTGTGGAACTTCAATAAAAAGCTTATTGGGCTATTAAAGCTTTCAATTCAAAGCTTGATGATGGTAGCCAACTGCATAAGTTACAATTAAATAAATTTGAGGAAATAAGAAATGATTTATATGAGAATTCAAAATTTCATAAAGTAAGAATCAATGTGTTTCATGACAAGAAAATCTTATGAAAAACATTTGATATTGGTCAAAAGGTTTTGCTTTATAATTATTGACTCCACGTATTTCTAGGAAAGCTGATCCATTTATTGTGAAACATGTGTATCTTTATAGGGTCTTTGATATCAAGAATCCAAAGAATGACAATGTTTTTATGGTGAATGTGGATCATTTGAAAGTATACTTTGATAATTTTTGTAGTGAAAATGAATCCATTGTTTTGAATAATCCTGATTATAAAGATTGTTTTTTATCTCACATTGCTTTTGTGTTTCTTTTTTGTGTGACTTTTTTTTGCTAGTCTCTTTCCAACCCTGGTCAAATGGTGGATAACGGTAATTCAAGACTTTCAAGTCAATTTTTTCAATTTCCCATGATAACCAATATATTGATATATTTATTAATCAATTGTACAATTCTCTGTTTCTTCTCTTTTCTTTACATCTCTTCTCCACATCTCATATGAAGAATGGACACCTCTCTTGAGAAATTAAAAAAGTGTTTTTCTATTTTTCCTTAAAATGCAATCACAAAAATTTATTATACTAAGGGTGAGAGATTGATGTTGTTAACGCACCATGGAAATCTTGAAAATTTTCACTAGATAATTGAAGCAAATGTTCGATTATTAGGTGAGTCTTCCAATTCTTTTATTTCATGCATGTCTAGAACATGTAAAAGCACTTTTGAGAAGAAAAAATCATGCAAAATGATTGAAAGTTTGTCACAGATATGCCAGATGTACTTGTGATGCACAATGCCATTCTTTAATAATGGTATCTATAAAGATAAACTACAATTGATTACGAATGGCTTGATTAAAGGGTCTTTAGATAATCTTTTATTGACTCTTAAGACACATCCTAGTTGAGATATGCTTCGTGGAATTCATGATTTATGACCCTTTTTAAAGAACATGTTAGCTATAGTCTTGAGAATCTAACTAAAAAATATCGTGTTTGTTATTTTTTAAGAAAACTGGACGGGATGCCTATTCCCGACCCATAGAGGATGTTTAAGTCATTCTTGGATGTAAAACCAAGAGAAAATATGAGTCATAATCACAACTACTTGTATATATACATGTTCTGACATAAAAAAAAAAAAAAAACTCCAATTGGTCTATCCATATAAGTGATATGATTGCATTTCCTTTTCTATATCTATAAAATCTTCTAACATTTCATTTCAGTTTTATTTAATCCATACATTCAAAGGGTATAGGAGAGTGTAGAAATAGAAGGATCCTCAACTCATAAAATAAGAAATATTTGTGTTTTTTGTGGATCCAATCCTGAGAAAAAAAAAGGAGTATTTATAATTAACAAATCATCTTGATCGGATATTAGCTGGGACAAAGATTCATTTAGTGTATAGGTGAAATAACCTTGGGTTAATGAGGAGTGTGCCAACAGTTGTATTCGTAGGAGGTAGTCATGTCTTGGATATCAACCATGTTGTTCCATTTTCTCACATGGGCTTTTTATCAAACACATAACATGTACAACTCTCATGTAGCATAATAAAAAAAAAGGAAAAGCATAACTAGTATAAATATAAAAGAAGACAAATATGTGGCTATAATTGAACACAAAAGCAAACTTAGTAATGGTAGTGGCTATACAAGGTGAAAGATAAAAAGGTGATATACAGCTTGGAAGGCAAATATAAAAAAAAAAAAGTGCAAAAAAAAAAAGGACAAACATTTAGCTTGAAATGTACTTTCCTCATTTGAGTCCTTCAATTTTAATTCAACGATATATTGTATCATATCAATAATAAGTTCATGGCTAAGAAGGCTTACCTGGATATTGGCAGATGATTATTTTCCTATAAGCAAATTAAAATATATTTTTAAAAGGGGTATAATTTAAACTAAATGAAAGGATATACACCACTTTTTTATGTACCCAAGTCATTTATGATACATAGATAGTTTGTACGTTCTATTTTTCCTTCTGTAGTAATAAAATAAAATAGGTCATATACAATAGAAAGAATTCTTTTCTATGGTTAATTTGTGGTAAAACAAATAAAATCAAATCAAATAAGTGAGAAATAATCTTGTTTTTCACCATAAAATTGATTCGCAAAACATGTTCCATCGTTAACAATTGAAATAGGATGAAAATACAGTTATGTTTTTTTTGGAACGCTAATTTGTGATAGTTGATAACAAAAACTAGATTTAAAGGAAGGAAGAAAGCAATAACCTTGCTTCCCGCCATAACTTTTGATTCTTAGAGCAAGCTCCATCGTTAGCAACTAAAAGAGAATGAACATGGAGTCTACAACAAAAGACACTTTAGATTTTTTCTTTTCCTCTATAAATTTGTTCTATTTTAAACTAAAGAAACTAGAATCAAAAGAAAAGAAGAAATAAATCAACTTGTTTTCAACCATGACTCTTTTTTCTATAAAAAAAAACATTTCCTCCCCATTTCCAACAGTGAAACCATGACATGGAGTTGTGGGAGAGGTGGGGTCATAGGATAGAGCTTGGCTTGTGGCAGTTAAGTAACTCTGAGCAAGATCCGCTCTCCATAGCTTTCTCTTTCCCAATTCAACTACATTAAAAAGGAATTTCTAGAAAATCAGGTTTTCAAAAGAAGGATTGAGGAGGAATTAAGGTTTTAAAGAGAAAGGCTTAGATTTTTCTTTCTAGTGATTCATTGGAATATTCAGGCTCTTCTAGTGGTTTTTGAAACAAAGATTGAGAAGGAATTAGTATTTCAAAGGGAAAAGCTCAAATTTTTTATCCTAGAAGTTTGTAAGCTACATGTAAGTAGAAGTATCCATATTAAGGAAAAATACCCTATATATATATAAATACTCTTATATAGGAATAATTATCATGGGTAGTACATTCCATCATTATATTATATACAACCCTAAAGGTATAAATACAAAGGATGGTTGCTCTCCTTGACAATCATCATAATCAATACAAAGACTATCTCTCAATAGATCTTAACTTGTTATCAGATGAAGGTTATCGTTCAGCAACCTTCTCCCATAACAGATGTCCTCATCTCCTTCACAAATCATCCAGTAGCCTTCCTTCTTGGCAGAGGCCTTCATCTTCTTCCTCGGTGCCTTCTCATCTGCTATATCCGGACCTCCTCTTCCTCATCAAACCAAACTGCATCCTCTCCTCCCTTGCAACATGGACAATCAAGAACTTCAACAATCTGATGCCGTTGCATCAGCGCTTCAGTCTTTTTTCTCCTATGTGGCGCAATTAGTTATCTATGGCGCATCCACTACTGCTACCATCATACCTCTTCCTAACACACAACAGGAAGTCTCTTTAAAACTCTCCAACACTAATTTTCTATATTAAAGGATGCAGATGAAACCGCTTCTTTTGGGCCAAGGTGTGTATTCCTTTGTTGATGGCACATCACTATGTCCTCCTTCACATCCGGTATATACTGCGACATCTTCACTCTCTATCAATCATGCATATTTGTCATGGAAGCAGCAAGATCACTTAATCACGAGCACCCTCCTATCTTCTCTCTCGGTGGAAGTTCTGTATTTAGTTGTGGATTGTAACACCTCTCATGACATCTGGACAACGCTGGAAACAATTGTTGCCTCTCCCTCAAATTCATGGATTATGCAACTTCATAACTCATTCCAAGATTTACGACAGAATGATGATTCTGCCAACATCTACTTGTAGAAGGCAAAGGCCTTGTTTGATGAACTTGCTGCAGTTGGCAGACCGCTCTCCTTGGCAGAATTCAACTTGTATGTGTTTCGAGGGTTACATAGTGATTTTAAGGATCTTGTCACCAGCTTGTCTACTAAGGCTGATCCCATCTCCTACACTGATCTTCATAGCAGTCTCCTTACATATGAGTGTCTTCACAAAACCTCTCTCCAACCATCTGTAACAGCTCCTCTGTTACCAACTCCAACGTAGTAGCCAATTGCGTTCTTTGTGCAACATCACTCTGATTTCAGTACTGACAAATTGGTTGTTTTCGTGGGGGCTGGAGACATACCAATCATAGCAACTATTATCCTGACAATGGCTCAACTCAGAACTTCAACACTCATAGTTATGCTTCGGGTCAACGATCTAGCCAGTATGGGAACCGGTTCTCCTTTGGTTCTCCCCCACGGATAACAGGAAGTTTTAGGCATCAAGGAAATCGTTTTGGTGGTTATAATTGCAACGTAAAGTGTCAGCTGTGTTATGAATATAGGCATACTTCCCAACAGTGTTCTCAGTTGGCTACTCATCCTATTCAAGCTAATGTTAATCTCGCATTTAATAATGTCTTTGCCACTACTCCTGTTACTTGGTTTTCTGATACATGTGCAAATCATCATGTAACGTCGGACCTTATAAGTATGTCGAGTTCAGAACCTTATCTTGGTAATGATCATTTGCACGTTAGTGATGGTAAGGGCCTTTTTATTTCGAATATTGCTCACTCTAAAATTCGTTCACCTAAACACACGTTTACTTTATCCAATATTTTACATGTTCCTGCCATTAAAAAACCTCTGTTATATATGTTCAAAAATTTTATCTTGAGAATAACGTCTTTTTTTAATTTCATTCCTCTCTATTTTATGTAAAGGATCTCATGAAAAAGAAAGTGCTTCTCTCCGGTCGGAGTAAAGATGGTTTATATGTTTTGTCTGAGTCGTCTGCAACGTCATTGCCTCAAGTTTTCTCATCTACCTGTCTCTCTACTTCCGATGATGTCTGGCATTGTCGACTTGGGCATCCCAGTCCACGTATTCTGCATTTTTTGGTGAAAAATAAAAAGGTGTCATGCACGTCAACTTAGTTTAATTTTAATTGTCCTGCGTGCTCTATGTGCAAGTCGTCTTGTCTGACTCTAAAAACTACGGGTCATCAAACTCGAGCTCCTCTTGACTTGATTTTTAGTGATGTTTGGGGTCCCTCACCTATGTTATCACCTGATGTTTTTCGCTATTTTTTTATTTTTATGGATGCCCATGTGAAGTTTATATGGTTTTATCATTTGGTTGCTAAGTTTGATGTTTTTCAAATTTTTCATCAGTTTCAAGCGCTTGTTGAGCGCCAATTCTCTTTAAAAATTAAGTCTGTACAAACTGATTGGGGTGGTGAATATCGAAAACTTAATACATATTTTAAAATGATTAGTATTCATCATCATGTGATCTGCCCGCACACTCATGAACAAAATGGCATGGTTGAACGTCGTCATCGATATATTATTGAAACTGGGATTACTCTTCTTGGGAAGTGTCACGCTCCCCTTAAATATTAGAGTTAGGCTTAAAGCTCTGTTTATTTGATTAATCGCATGCCAACTCCAATTCTTAATCATAAGACACCTTTTGAATATATTTTAAAATCGACTCCTGATTATCCATTTCTTCGCACTTTTAGGTGTCTCTACTTCCCATTTCTTCATCCATACAATGCTCATAAGTTAGATTTTCGTTCCTCTACTTGTGTTTTTCTAGGATATAATACCTCTCATTTAGGTTATTGTTGTCTTGATTTGTCGTCCAAACATATTTATCTTGCTCGTTATGTCCGGTTTCATGAAAATGTTTTTCCTCTTGCTAAATCTGAATAGACTGCAGCCCCACCCATACAGCCCTCTGCTGCTCCTATAACCGTCACTTTACATCCTCTTATGCCACCCTCCCCGGTCCTTTCACCACCGCCCCCTACACTTCCTACACCTCCTTCAGCTCCCTTACCATTATCTGCATATTTTTATCATGATCATTCTTCAAGTGCAGGTTCAGATTCGCCACACTCGCAAGCGTCGTCCATTGCTGTTGCCAGCTCCCCTGGTTTTTCCCCTACTGGTTCCCCTGTTGTAGTCGTTTCCCTTGCAGTTTCTCCAGTTGGTTCTCCCTCACGGCCTGCGCATATATTGAGTTCTCCACCTTCAGGTTCTTCCTCTGATTCCCCTCATGGAATTAACTTATATATTGATTTTTCTAAATTCCATCTTTAGCATGTCCCGACTTGTGTCTCCTCCACTCCATTCCAGATGGCTCGCACCCATCCTATGGTGTTTCGCCCATGTCCAACCAAAAATGCTAATCTAAGTATTGTGGCTGCCTCACGGATTACATCCTTACCTTAATAGGAGCCATTGTCCTTTAAGGACGCCAACAGGTATTTGACTTGGCATAATGCCATGCAGGAGGAAATCCAAGCACTTCATTGTAGTCAGACTTGATCTTTGGTGCCCTCTTATTCGTCTATGAATATGATTGGCAGTAGGTGGGTGTACAAGATTAAAAGACATGTTGATGGTCGGATCACCAGATATAATGCACAGTTGGTTGCTTGCGGCTTCACTCAGCAAGAGGGGATTGATTATTTAGAGATGTTCAGTCCGGTGATTAAGCCTACAACGGTTCGCCTTGTGCTCACTATTGTTGTCTTGTATGGTTGGAACATTCATAAGTTGGATGTTTATAATGCTTTCTTGAATGGCATTCTTCAGGAAGAGGTATACCTGACACAACCACCTGGGTTTGTTGATCCTGCACTCCCGTCTCATGTGTGTCGCCTTCATAAATCTTTGTATGGCTTGAAACAAGCCCCTCGAGCTTGGTACAACCGGTTAAGTGAGTTTTTAATCTCTATTGGATTTCAGGCATCCAAAGGTAATACTTCTCTGTTTATTCTCTCTCTCAATGGTGCCATGATTTATTTGCTTGTGTATATTGATAATATTTTATTAATCAGGAGTAACTCGACTTTGTGTCATAGATTGATTACTTTGCTGCAATCATAATTTAAGCTTCGAGATTTGGGTTCTGTTCAGTTCTTCTTGGACATTAAAGTTAAACCTATTGTTATGGGTATCTTATTAAGCCAACACAAGTATGCACTCGATATCATCCAACGAGTAGGTATGGCTTCTTGCAAACCGATTAATACTCCTCTGCCTACCTCCTCAAAATTAGGAATCGTGCCTGGTACTCTTCACTCTGATCCCACACAGTATCGCCAGATTGTTGGGTCATTGCAATATCTTACCTTCACTAGACCTGATATTTGTAATGCAGTCAACAAGGTATGTCAATTTAAGCATGCCTCTACTGAGGATCATTAGGTTGTCGTTAAGCGCATCCTGCATTACCTCCAGGCTACAGCAACCTATGGTCTACACATTACTCGGGATTCTCTCTTGTCTCTTCATGGTTTCACAGATGCTGATTGGGCTGGCAGTATTGACGATCGAAAATTCACAGGTGGTTATCTTCTGTACCTTGGTTCTACCCCTATTTCATGGAAATCCGAGAAACAACGCACTGTTGCGAGGTCTTCTACTAAAGCAGTTGATGGTACTGCTGAAATTTTGTGGATTCGCTCATTATTGTCAGAACTTCGGATCCCTTCTTCATCCATGACTACATTATGGTGTGATAATTTGGGGGCCACTTTTTTATTTGTCAATTCAGTGTTTCACGCTTGTACTAAACATGTTGAAGTTGATTATCACTTTGTCTGTGATCGCGTTGCTAAGCGAGAAATTCAGGTGCAATTCATTTCTTCCAAGGATCAACTAGCTGATGTTCTTACCAAGCCTCTTCCTTATACTAGTCTCGTTTGCTTATTTTATATCCAAGCTTCGGGTGGAGTCTCCACTTTTTACTTGACGGGGTGTATTAAGAAAAGAGACCCTATATATGTAAATACTCTTATATAGGAATAGTTATCATGTATAGTACATTCTATCATTATATTGTATACAACCCTAAATATATAAATACAAAGGATGCTTGCTCTCCTTGACAATTATCATAATCAATACAAAGACTATCTCTCAATAGATCTTAACTATCCAAAAAAATGGACTATTCTTATTTCTTTTAGAGAATTGATAGATGTTTAGAGAAATTATTAACAAAAAAAAAAAAATTGAGTCAAAAAAATATAGAAAAAACTTCCAAACATTTTGAAAGGTAAGAATAGATGACACATGTCGCACGTAGGAAAAACCCCGCGCGGCGTCCGCTTCCTGGCGATAGCGGTTTTTCTCTCTGTTATTGGAATTGATTTTGTTTGGAGTCGCCACCTAGTATTTAATTGAGGGTTACTAGGAAACCCAGGTTGACTGGTCTTTGTCAGAGATTTGCGGGTAAGGGACTGATTGTGGTTAGGGAAGGTATTAGCACCCCTAACACACCCTACCTGAGGTAAGCTGCTTCGTGAATGTGATGTGTTAAAGAAGTTTTAAAAA
>Ga0307517_10011142_pt1 | contig 12486 bp, 10 predicted proteins | sample 23_EM_MG_FD_194515 | JGI IMG/M metagenome (GOLD analysis project Ga0307517, IMG submission 194515) | Populus trichocarpa ectomycorrhiza microbial communities from riparian zone in the Pacific Northwest, United States - 23_EM | ecosystem: Host-associated > Plants > Roots > Unclassified | place...
TCCCATAACCGCCGTCGTCTTTCCAGCGCCGTACACACCGCCGCTCACCAATGTTCCAAACGTATACCTCCGAATCTTCGCCAAGACTCAGAAGTTCCCCTTGATTATTCCACCATAACGATTTGACACTTGAGTTCATCTTGACGCTACCGATGACTTGGCTCCCAGAAGCAGTGGCCTTCCAGTCCACCAGGTGAATGTAACCTCTTCTGCCGGCCACCGCGAGCATGTCTCCGGTGGAGGAGAACGAACAGGTTTGGAGGCTCGCGTTCGTATCAGTCGAACGCTTGTCCGTGAATGTTGTTCCCCATAACCCGCGGGGTGAGCGGTGTGAGGTCCCGGATTGTAGGTCGTAGGTGTAGTAAAACGGCCGAGGCCCCGTCAAGAGGATGCTTGTTCCACTTGGATGGAAGCAAGCGTTGCTGAGTGGGAGTTCTGGGATATGGAGAGTTTGTATATGTGGATTCGTGTGACCGTCAATCTACCGGAACTCTAATCAGCATCGACGGGTATGGGAGAAGGGGAATATATGCGGACGTTGAAGAGCCGTAACCGCCTGTCAGTGGAGGCGGTAAGCAGTATCGGTACCTGCGGCGAAGGGTGGAACTGAACTGCCTTCAGTTCGCCCTCTGCTCTTGCTGATAAGTTCGCGTCTCTCAACCGTTCAATATTGATGGTTTTCGGGGAGAGTGTCTTTGACCGCCTTCGATCCCCCTCCAGAATGCCTCCTGTTGACGTAAGGAGATCCAAATCCTCCTCTGACACGGAGGACGAGCGGGAGACGGATCTCCTTCGTTTGGCAGTAGACCGCTTCTTTCTCGCATCTGAAGCCCATTGGGGAGTCGGATTGAGCTTTTCGAATTGCCGACGAAGACGTCGTTCGTAGTCACGGCCACCAATCTCATCTTCAGCGGCCGTGTCGCGAAGTTTCCGGAGGCGCTTGTTGGAGGCCAAAGAGACTTGGACATCGACGTCATCTGGATCTACCCACGCTGGTCCTCTTTTCTGAGATTTCGATTCCAGGAAAGCAGGCGTAGGTTCTTCCTCTGATTCCTCATCAGAATCAGGCTCGGACTCCGGGTTGGTGGACCGGGGGTCTGCGTCCGATTGCACACTTTCGACTTCATCCTCGTCTTCGCCCTCCGAGGCCGAGGACACAGTAACGGGTCCGGGATCAACCTCGACATCATCTACCATGAACAGCTGTGACCTAAGTCAAATCCAAATCCTTCCTCACTCCCGGGCGTGTGTGTGACGTACCTCCGAGTCCATGAGATTAGCGAATTCGTTCCCAGCCAGGTCCACATCCTCCTCCGGCATGCCCTCGTCTTCTTCATCGGACTCCCCTCCAGTTCTTCCTTTCGAAGAGGGAATGTAAGGTTTGCCAAAGAGGACACTCTCTAGTCTCCTTTCTTCGTCGTCTTTGTCTTCATCTTCCCAAACGCGTTTACTGGAGCCTAAAGGTTCACGGCCGCCATCGTCGTCGAGAACGACAAGCCTCGATTTAGACTTCGAGGACAAGCGTTTTCCGGTCTTCTGGCGTTTGCGAGAGTGTTTTTCAGAGGACATTGATGCCAACGCGAGAATTGGGGAAGAAGACGGAGAGGAGGATGAGATTTTCGATCTCCCTGAATGGCCTCTCGATCGGGCGCCTGTTTCATGGCATTCTCGACTCTGGTGTACTGGAAGTTGTTGAACGACAGACATTCCGATTCAAAGACCCATTCTCTGTGGGTTGACATCAAGTCGGCGGTCCAAATGCCGTTCTCTACCGCTTGTCCAGATGCCTGATTGCATCTGTTACGCGTCGCACCGCTCGTATGTGGATGTACAAATTGGAGCTATTGTATCGAAACAGATGGGGAATTTTTACCTCCCCGGCAGATTCGGAACCAATAAGGCCTAGGGCCAACAGGTGGCAGAGCCGGGGGACTCCAATGGTTGTGGGATCATAAATCAAGGTCTGTTGCAGTCACATTTGAATGAAGCAAGCGTAACTACACTCCAGACGAGAGATAGCTGAGTAATACATAGAAACCGCTGACGAAGTCATGAATGGGAGCAGGATGGTCAAATAGGGATAGAAACCTGACTCGGTAAGAGTGATGGTGGACATAGCGGTCATCTGCCGGACCGCTGTGGGTACGGTAGAAGAGTGAATAAGCCCAAAGAGCACCTTCGTTCGCATTTGGTACGTTGCGAGAGGAGGATGACAAAGCACGAGGGCCGTGTCAGTACAACGTGCTCGCGCCGAAAAATTAAAGTTTGAGGAATAAAAGACCCTAAGACCTCAGACATAAATATTCCGAGAACGGGGATATTCGATGCAAATGGTGGGTGACCAAGAGCCAGAAGAAACGTTTTCGAGTTTGATGATCATCATGTGCTCGAACTTCATTAGCCCTTGCCCAAGGCGCCACTGTTCACCAACCCGGTCGTCGAATGGGAACAGCTAACTGACATCAGCTAACCCGAGCGTGAGAGGAGATTAACAACTCACATCCGGTTTAGCCTCAAGGTTTGCAATATGTGACAGGATGATCCTAGAGATCATCTGGACCAGCTTGCTTATTGTCATTGGTCCACGCAAAATCATATTGTAATCCCTGATGAAACACTTCCGTACACCCGTTAGCCATGAGAATGTCTTCCTCAGTCTCTAACCTCCACACACCTCGATCGGCCACACCGCTGGCATCATACGTCTCACCGCCAGTGGGTTCAGTACTTTCTCAACATCGATGCTGGAAGGATACCCCGGGAACTGGAAACAAGAGATAAGTTGCTGCCAGGGACCCGACGGTCTCGATAACCTACATATATCCTGATCGTTACCCCGCGGGAATTTTCACCAAACGGGAATTCGCCACCGTCGTCAATTCCCGCAAACGCTCCGTATGCCACGTCGGATAGTTTCACTCCGAGGCGGCCCCACGTGGAGAAGAAAACGGGCGGCTTCCGGTCCCAGTTCTCCCGACCGTCGTCATGCGCGTATCGAAGTTGCGGTACCGTCACTCGCGAGTCGTCACCCAAGAGAAGTCGGAACTCTGGGCCATTTGAGTCAGTGAGATCAAGGGGGGGACCATAGACCCTCTGAACTGTCCCATCGGACTCCTGGGAATATATCAGAAGAGGCGTTGAAAGTGTGGAGAGACTTCAACTTACGGTGAGGGCTACCATACCCTGGACAGGATGCACGGTAAAGTTGCGAGTGCCGAAGGAACGAGGCTGTACCTGTGTACCATTGGCAATGGAGCGGTCAGAGGTGGGGACAGTAACGTCTTCCAGAGGCTGGGGCTACCAACGGAAACTGTTTGTAATCTCCTGGGAGGTGAGAGAACACCAACGTACAGATCTTTGAAGGGCGCGTGAGGGCGGACGAGAGACCGGGGTCCGTGTGTCGAAACCAGGTTTTTGTACATTTCCGGTAGTTTCGGGGGTCGTGTGCAGGTCCTATGTAACGTGTTATACGAGGAAACGAGGGTTTGTGAGGTTAGACTACGCATACCTGATCGGTACTCCCGTGGTTCGAGTCGGTCTGGGAGATTAAAACACCCGGATATGTCGCCTCACCTAGACTGCCAACGTCCGTCCCGCCAGTTGCCTCGATAATCGGGGATCCGGGTACAATCAAGATGGGAATGGGATGGAAACTCACGTCGGAGGACGCGGTAGTACTCCTTCCGGTCATCCTCGTATCGCTCCTCCCATTTGGAAAACCAGAAGAATCGCTTGTCGAGTCCCAATCATCCCCGTCCTCCGCCTCTTGATCCGTTCCAGGAGAAGGTGGCTCCGAGGAATTTAAGACTCTCTCTAAACACTGAAGGACATCTTCGATATTTGGACGGGTGTACGGTTGCGGCGCCCAACACAGTTTCAGGGTCCCCCATAAATCATCCGTGAACCCAACTGCTCGCGGAGGACGTTCCCCCTCTACTACCTTCAAGAAAACAGTTAGGTCCGTGTGTTCATGGAATGGCAGTTTTCCGCTGATAGTTTCGTATATGACCATTCCAAGAGCATAGCAATCTGAAGCTTTCGTCGGGCGACTCTTCTCGAACCCGAACCGCTCTGGAGCGATAAGCTCTGGGCCCATCCACCGGGCCGTGCCTCCCTGCATGCATGAGCTTGAAGACAAAAGGTTCACGGGGTTGGAGATGATCGTAAGCAGACCAAAGTCTGCTAGACGAGCGTGGCCAGCCTGGTCGATCAAGATATTCGCCTTGAGAGGTAAACTCGTTAGGACTGGAAAGTGAGCCCAGCCTTCAAAAGCATACCCCTTTGAGATCCCCATGAATCATTCCCTGGCCATGAATGTAGATCAGCCCCTTGGTAACACCCACCAGCTGGAAGATTTTGTAATTGTCAACGAAGCGAGGACAGAAGGATTTTGAACGAAGGACCCACAAGTCCGGGCCGGTTTATGTCCGGATATGCCTTCACGAAGTCGTTGATGTTCCCGTTTACAATCCAGTCTGATATCATTGCAAACCGAGTCTCTGACATTGTTACTCCAATTAGTGGCAGGACGTTCGGATGTCGGAGAAATTTCCACGTCACGACCTCCTTGCAGAACCTCTACACACAGTTCAGTCAGTGGGCTGGCACGCAGAAAGGGAGGATAGCAAGTGACCCACGCCAATTATCTTCTCTAAGTCACTGGATGAGTATGTCCTTATGACCTTCACAGCCACGTCCCGACCGCAATATTCCCCCTTCCAGACGTCCGAAAACCCACCCCTGTACAATGCATCGCTAGTTCGGTCATAACAGATGGGGATCTTCAAGGCCCTCGGAAGAAGTGCATGGTGACGGCACGTCCTGTACAGCAATTTGAGACATTTCTCTTGGTTAAATAGCGAGAGATTCGGCGCATCCAGTGCCTAGCCAACAGAATGCGTGGATGTTAAGTTAAATCAACAGCGTTCGCGATGGCAGGGGGGCGTAGAACATACCTCATCAATTACGTCTATGAAAGTCTGCGCATCGTCCTCAGGGAGGGAGAAAATTATATTACCCTCATCCTTATCCAAGGCAATTATGTCGATTAGGGAGGGGAGTTCATGTTGGGTGAAGGCGCGCCTGATCAAACGTCCACAGGCTAAAGCGTTCCGAGGAGCAATCAGTATTATGTACAGGATCGGCGTGGGCGGGACTATAGACGCACCACTCTCAGGTACAGATGTCGTGGCGGTGGTAGTGTCAACCGGTGCCAAGTGGGGGGGATGTTCACCCGCGCTGGGGTTTTCGCCGAGGGGTGAGTTCGGCGCATTGAAAGTGTCAAGTATCTGTTGGATCCCCAGCTCGTAGCCATCGACCTCCTCCTTATTATATCCTGTACATGGTGTGCTTGTCCCCCTCCTGAGAGTCCGCTCGATCCCGCATATAAACCTGGGGTGGTTTCCGATAGTCAACAGACAGGGCTGTGGGTATGTAATCGACACACCTTTCCAGATCCTTGAGTCCCATCCTCTCGGATTCGCTGAGATCGTCTGCATCCTTTCCTTGTGTCGCGGTCTTCAGTGCAAGGCATACGTTGCACAAGTATGAGCACAGCTGCACGCAATCTTTGTTGTCAATCATGCGATCCTAGTTGGACCATCAGTGAGATCCACAGATGGATGCAGAACGAACACCAACCCGAACCAGAGCTAGGATAGCACTAACGGCTCTGAAGACCTGTTTTGGGGGCGGAAAGACTTCGGCAGCATCCTTGTTCAAGATATCGATTGCACCACTGAGAATCACCCTTGCGCGTGCGCGTGTCGCCATTGTCACTGGTTTGACGTGAGACTTAACCGTGTAGTGATGGAGGTTGAGTTGAAAGGGTACAGCCAGGGCTGCACGAGGCCCGACAAACGGCGGGGCGCTCATGCCAACCAACTACATGACGAACATCCTCAAGCTGGCGGGCTGGCGGGCTGGCGCATTGGAATGACAGACGAAAGCGGGGGAAGGACGAGCGGCGCGGAATGCACCGTTCTCCCCTTCAAAACCTGAGTTGTTGTGTGCACCGAACTCTGCTCGTCAGTCGTTTGGGGAGGTTTGTTTGTTCGGGTTTGGCAACACCTTTGGTGGGTGCCCGTTTTCACAACGGCTTCAAGCTGTTTCCTTCAATAATACTCTTCCATTTTCCTCGCCCTCCGGTGGACTATTCTCAAAGGCAGATCGATCTCCCAACTATCCGGTCGGGCTGGTTCTAAACCCCAAAACTGCAAGCTCCTGGACATCGGAGAGGAGCCAGAAGCCATTGCTGTAGCTGGTACATTGAAGTTCTTGTACAACCCGAGGGGAGGCTTGACCACTTTCGTTTTGTGTGGTAGAAGGAGACAGGAGACGGCTCAAGTCTGATCTCGCATCTCGTAGCATGGAACAATACATAGTTCTCCACATCTCGCCCGTTTGAAGTCAAGAGCCAGTCGAATGATGAGGGATCTATCCCACTTCGGAATCAAGTCTTCTACGGTACGCTCGCCCGACAAAATGACCTTGTCATTGCCGGAGTTTCGAGTGGTTTCTCCATCCCGAGTCGTGCTCAATGGCTGATTGTACTGGGCAGGCCCGTTTGTAACCACCCCGCTAGGGTCCTGGCAAGCCGATGAGAGGGTACAAACGTGGCGGACAACCGTGTATTACTGGAGAACCGGGAATTCGGGTCGTGTGGGTGAGAGCCCTTTTACCTTCTCCAGTTTGAGACCAATCCGAACCCCACCCACAGAAGGATCCAGACGAAAATATCATCCTGTTCTACCAGCGCGCGCCAGTCGCATACAATATGTACATTGAAAGGGGAAGTTACGATAGAAATAAAGTAGCCATACTGATCCCGCTCACAGAATCTACGGGTCTTACTCGATGCAGATGACAGGCGACCAAAGTTCGGAGGAAACATTGACAAGTTCAGTGATCGCCATGTGCATGACCTTCATTCTCCCTTGCCCAATGCGCCACTGTTCACCAACTTTGCTGTCGAATGGGAAAAGCTACTCGACATTGGTGAACCCACAACCCATGCAAGAGGGGATTAACGACTCACGGCCCTGTTAGACGCGAGATCTTTAACATACGCCACGGCGTATCTGGAGACTTCCTGGACCAGGTCCCCCTTCCTTGTTACCAGAACCTTAAATTAATGGCGGAGAGTCGTCATGCATTCGTTAGGCACGAGGCGATACTATCGGATTCCAAACCTCCACGTACCTGCCTTGGACTTGTTTCTAATGTCCCAAAATTCCTTGCCTGTTGCTCCAGCACCCTCTTAACCTCGATACTGGAAGGATACCCCGGGAACTGGAGGCAAGCAATGAGTTGTTGCCGCTAATGACCCAATGTCCACACTAGGAGCCTACATGTATCCAGATCTTCATCGTGTGGAGACGTATACCACCCTGGAATCCTCCCCTATCATCCATATCCTCGAGCTTTCCGTCACGCGCATCGAGTAGTCTCACCCCGCGACGGCCCCGCGTGGAAAACTTAATGGGGTCTTCCAGGTTCTTCTTGGATTTTTCACATACGTACGAAAGCTGCGGTACCACTCGCGAGCCTCCCTGCGGGAGGGGTGGGAACTTTGGGCCATTTGGACCAACGGGACGAAGGGGGGGACCGACCCTCACAGCTGGAGCATCGCACCGCTGAGAATGTGTCAGATGGGGCGTCGAGAGTGTGGATTTGAACTCACGCCAGAGGAGATCATATTTTGAATAGGATATGTAGTGGGATTATCGATGTTGGAGGAACGAGGATGTCCCTGTGTCGCATTGATGGCAGTAGGGCAAAGAGCAGTACCGCCTTCCAGAGGCTGAGACCGACTGTTCGTAATCCCTTGGAGAAGCGAGGGGTTAGAACGTGCCAAGCCTTGGGTGCCCGACAATTGATGGGGGTCTGAGGTTTGCATATCGGGGCCAGGTCTTTCGGCCTCTCCGATAACTCCGGAAATTGTGGACACGCCCTATATAACCCATTGCATTATTATACAGGGAATCAGGGATTTACGAGGCTAGGTTGCGCTTACCTGGTGGGTACCCTCGTTGTTTGAACCTTTTGGGGAAATCAGAGGGAGCAGAACCGTTGCCTCACGTCCCAGACCACCGGCGTCCCGCCGGTCAATTGCCCTGACAAATAGAGATCCAGATGCAGTCGTGACGGTTTTGAGCGGACGGTTGGTAGGGTGACCCGAGCTAGAAGACATGGCGATGTTCCTTTCACCTTTCGCCGTGCCATCCACCCTGATTGGAATACCAGAAGAACCGTTTGCCGAACCCCGATCGTCACCGGCTTTCTCCATTTTTTCTTTCACCCCGGGAGGGGATTGCACTGGCGAACCTGAGATCATCTCCAAACACCGGAGAATACACTTGATCCTCGGACGGCTGTTTGGTTGAGGCGCCCAACACCATTGTAGCGTTTTCCACATATTATCCGTGAACTTCCCTACCCCTCGAGAAGGACGTTCACCCCTCACCACCGCCAACGGAACAGTGAAATCTGCGCGCTCGTGGAACGGCACGTTCCCGCCGATAGTTTCGTAGATGACCATTCCAAGGGCATAACAATCCGAAGATTTCGTTGGGCGACTGTTCTTGCGTCCAAACTGGGTTGGGTCAAGAAGCTCCGGGCCCATCCACCGGACCGTGCCGCTCTGATTGCACGAGCTCGAGGACACCATATTCGCGGGGTCCGAGAGAATCGTAAGCAGACCGAAGTCTGCTAGGCGGGCACGGCCAGCCTGGTCAACGAGTACGTTCACCTTTGGGGTGAACTGAGTAAGATAGAAGAGTGGTCTTAACCGTCGGAAACTTACTCCCTTGAGATCCCCGTGAACCATTCCCTGGCTATGGATGTAGATCAACCCCTTTGCGGCGCCTATTAACTAGATAAGTTACCCAGCCATCAGTAGATTTGAAACGGACACAGTATGGTTCTGGACGAGAAGCCTACCAGCTCCAGCAGGTTCGCATCTGGGTGTGCCCTCACAAATTCGTTGATGTTTCCGTTGACCATCCAGTCTGAAACCATCTCAAATCGGGTCTCAGACATCGTCACTCCTATCAACGGCAGGACGTTCGGATGCCGAAGGGTTTTCCATATCACGACCTCTTTGTAGGATTTCTACACACGGAGCCGTCAGTGTACACGGACGCGGAGAGAAAGCACAACTGGTAACTCACGGAGATCATTTTCTGTAAATTACTACTCGAGTATGTCCTTATTACCTTCACGGCCACGCTTCGACCACGATATTCTCCCTTCCAGACGTCGGCGAACCCGCCCATGTAAAGTGCATCGTTGGATCGGTCATAGCGAACAGGGATCTTCAAGGCTCTCGGAACGAGCCTGTAGTGACCGCATGTCTTGTACAATAATTTGAGGCATCTCTTTCGGGTTCGTGGCGGAAGGAAATCGGGCCTATCCAGCGCCTAATCGACGGAACGCGTTGATTTTAATTTCAAAAAACAGATCCGTGATGATGAGTGAATGTAGAACGCACCTCCCCTATCACATCAATGAAGATCTGTGCGTCCTCTCGAGGGAGGGAACGGGCCGCGGTACCCTCATCCTTACTCGTGAGGATCGCCTCAATCAAGGAGGGAAGTTCGTGTAGAGCGAATGCGCGTTTGGTCAAACGTCCACAGGCTGGATCACCGCAATTGGGAACGAGAGAAGAATTGGAGGGCGGTCGGGATTTTATGTAAAGTCAACCAAAGCGGGCTGGAGACGTACCACTTCCATCGAGGAGCGACAGTTTGAGCGTTGTGCGGGTTGCCATTAATATCACAGACTCGGCGTGAGGGGTTCCGGTTGGGCGGCGGAAGTCGAGCTCGACTTAAAAAGATGCTGCGGTTGTGAGCCACTAGTACCCGTATGGTCCCATGGATCAAGGTTCAGTAGGTGTTGACGACGAGGGGGGCCAGAGCGGTGGCATGAAATAATGGCGCCGTAACTTTGGGTGTGGGGTGTGGTGCGTTATATAACATTACGAATCAGGGGTGGACGAAACGTGGCCCTACACAAGCTGCAATTCAACTACGATAGCCGCTTGGGCATCGTTATTGTCGGCTGGCCAGCAAAAAGCTCTCACGAACTTCGTTGTTCGCCTCATTCGAGTCGACATTTCGATCAGTTCATGATTGACGATATCGACGGGCAGTGCGCGGCGATGCCCAAATCGTAAATTTCAAAGGTCGTGTGATCACGAGTCGATGGAAACTAGCACGTAGGACATCTTCAACGAGCGTTCGGTCAAGAACCCAGCCTATGACGGTCCTTTGTTGGGTTGCGGGTCTCGACTGGGCGGAACACAGCTACCAATTCTGCGGGAACATTCCATACATGCATTGCCTGTTTCCAAGAAAACGCACGGAGTTTCCCGTTTACGTACAGGGTCCGGCCATGGTCGATCTGAACACTCCTCTCGAGGGATTGACGACTGGTCCGAATCAGCCTGATGCGCGTTTTTCCTCTTCACAACCTCCGTAGTCCGCATTGCGGGTATATCACAACCGTATGCTCCTTTCCGGAAACCGGGAAGATCACAGGGAACGCCGACGCCACATGCCGGCACCCACATCAACAAAAATCCTGTGCGATTTATGGAAAAGCGAGCCACCGACACGCAAACAGCTAGAACGTAACGCTCTAAAACGTTTTAGCTGTTCTTTATCACGGCGCAAAACTCCGGACCGGAGCTGACATTTGAGAAAGTATGAACAGCCTTTTGGAGATGATTCATCGTAGGGCTAACTAAAGTTGATTCGAGCATAGGATACGTACGAATAAATACTGAGGTGAAACGCGACACACGATGAAAACATCAGGTGTGGTGTGATGATGCTTGAAGTAGTTGGGTTCATCAGCGCGTTCGTCGCGTTCGTGAGGACCATCAGGTTTCTAGCTAGAATTTACACGTCACTGTCAAGTCATCAAAGAGTCCACCGTTCCCAGGATATGAAGCTGAGCGGTAGTCCATGGCATAACAGGAAAGCCCGGGGCTGTGCCAAACGCATGCATCGGGGCTGGACAGAACAACTTTCGCATCTTACATTCTGGAGATTTGGAATCCGCTTATCGACGTAGGGGTCCGGAAAGGAGTTGAATAGAACAGATCTCTCATTGACCAGTCGTCCAGAACAATGAGTCATCCAAAACGGACCTCGGCGATGTGTTTGCCGTGGTGGGCGACGGATGTGTCTACCGACCTCCACTTTCCCTTAACGTTGACAGAGGGCCGCATTTGCGCCCAACGGCCATGACCAGGTCGACAATGGTAGGTATCACAACCGATAATTGCCTATGGGGGAGCGTGTCCACCCTCAGGCGGGTGAGGTGACCTTCCCAGAAATCACTAGCAGTCCTGACTTCGAACTCGGCACAGCAACCTCTCCATGGATGAGCTACCTCTAGAATTGTGGCGATGGTAGTGCCTTCTGGAATATGATCCTACGCCTTGTCACTTGTGTCGCCCCCCGATCGTGGTGCCCGCCCAGGGGCGGTGCATGTGACGAAAGCGAGGAAGTTGGCTCCCAGCGTGAAAGCCGTTCAGCACCGACGGGCGGGGACCGGAGGTGACATGAAGAGAGCCATGATGAAGCGGTCGCTACATGAGGGCGGCGCCGTGTTGCGTCGAGGCAGATTAATACGCGTTAAGAAATTTGTGGAAAGGGAATAGGGAGATGTCAGAGTAATCGATATGGAATTACAGGGAGGGAGCGCGATCCGGTGAAGGATTCGAAGGCGAAGACACCGACTTAATAAATGTATATCTTAAAGATGTCCACGTCAGGTACTGCCGGGTGGCCGAAACAGTGAGATGCTGGCCAGTAGGGAGGCAGCACATGCGGCGGCCACAGTAGGAGAAAGGGTTGGTAACCGGTAGGATTGCGTGTGGCGAGTGAAGTGTAATTCGACCACACAAGGCCCCCCAGTAAATGGCGCGGATTTTGACGGAATAGAAGAACGTTTTTCAAAACGTATTGGCGGAAGCAAGCAAGGAGGCAAGAACTCGGCTCGCGCCGTTCAATGGAGGCCAAAGAATATTTCAATCGGGTCAATCCATAGGTAGTCGCAGAGAAGCATTTAGAATCGATAAGCTCCCTTTCGACCTTTGGGGGCGACATTTGTTAACCCCGCGTTTGGATGTGTACCCGAGTTTTCGAATGTCCGGGGCGACGCCCTCTGGATATTTGGACAGTCCGCAGGTGCTCATTCTGGTTTCACAGGAGAGTTCTGCGCCAGTGATAAACACGAATCGAGAAGATATCCTTCCATGTGGAGGTGGCTCTGCTGCGAGCGGTGAAGAGGATGTAGAGAGGGCCAAACTCGATCACTTGCTAAAAAGCCCGCGCCCGTTTGTTTTGTTAGAGTTTTGGATCCAACAACCACCTCTTACCTCCCGCCGTGTTCTAATTAAGAGCGCCACCTTTCGAGTTTGAGCGCGACAGTCCGGAGTGCTTTGATCGCTTCACCGTCGCGTCAGAAAACCCTGAA
>Ga0307517_10011143_pt1 | contig 12485 bp, 6 predicted proteins | sample 23_EM_MG_FD_194515 | JGI IMG/M metagenome (GOLD analysis project Ga0307517, IMG submission 194515) | Populus trichocarpa ectomycorrhiza microbial communities from riparian zone in the Pacific Northwest, United States - 23_EM | ecosystem: Host-associated > Plants > Roots > Unclassified | place...
CCAATGGCCTCCCCCCCCCCCCCCCCCCCCCCCCCTCCAATCTCCAAAAAGTTTTCTTTTTCTTTTTTATTTATTTATTTTGGAGAAGAAAAAAGGGGGAAGAATTTAATATTGTTCTTCAACATATAAGCAGTTCAAAAGAGTAAAAGCGGGACCTCGATTCTATCCAATTTCCAAATGCACCCAAGTCTATTAGCCCAATCAAAAATCAACAAAGAGATGAAAGGTTTAAATATTAGACAAGTTAATTTTTTGTAGTAATAACCAAAATGTTCTAAAATTAGTATCAGAACATTTGTAACTACATTGAAGTTTCCTAAAAAATTACTTCAACACAACATCTTACAACGCGTATGCTTTCATCTACCAGGCATCCCTTTTCCAACAACCAAATCACCATATAGGATAGGAATCTATTTTATTTTAGGGAGAGGGGGAGAACCATAACATATCATTAGAAGAAAAAAATCGTAAAACTAGTCTCGCATACACGTACTTCTGTTAAAACAAAACCATACCTACCAGCAATAGAACACTAAATGTGGCTTCACCCTTAGAAATATAAGTATCAATCTCCCGTTGCATATCTGGGTCTACAAGTAGATCATCATAAAGTTATGAAAGAATATAGCAGACTGGATATAAAAATCAATAAACAATTACCACTTAAGCAAATCTTCAATTCATGCTAGCATGCCAGTTAAGTTTGCGAAAAGGATGAAAAATCATAAGTAATGGTGATTGGCATCATGCAGGGGTCCAAGAAAACATAGCTTCTTAAATCAATTCACGTACATTTTCACCTTTCTCCTTGTTGACCAATACATACATGTGAGAGCAAGCAAGAAGTATATGCTCAGTCAACAAGGACAATGCCTAAATGCCAAATATAAGCAAAAAGGCTTCTAAATGTGCACATGGCAACTTGATTTTCAATCTTCAATGATTGAGTCATTCATTAAAGAAGCTGATTGGAAATCACAAAAATTCATAAGTTTCACAACAGCAGCTTAGATATAACACCGAGTGGAAGAAAAATTATAATCTCAACATAACTATGAGCAGAAATAATAAAAAATGGTCATTAGCTATATAAACTGACACTATCACAATGTATTGAACACAGGAAAGACCATTATGATAAATAAAGAAGAAGATAAAATGGATAATGCTGTACCCAGTTGAAATTCAAACTTTCAACATGTATGGACTTAAATCATATATCTACCATAATTTGAAAAAATGGCTTCATCCTACGAAAAATAGACACATAAAAGTTCTGTTTCATATGATTAAAAAAAGGTCAGTCACTTCATATACTAAGTACTTCAAGATTTTAAGATATTAAAGAGATGAATCCATTTCAGACCCACTTACCACATTTTATTTTGTTCTGATCATTAGCAAAAAGCCTCACCAGTTCCCCCTGACAACATAAGAAAATTGGAATAAATCAGAATATCAAGAGTTACATTTATTTGTAATCTGAAAAATTTTCAGTGCAACAACTCAACTAGATCCGGAAGACAATAAAGCAGATTAAGGAAAAAGATCAAATAAAGCAGCAAACAAAAAAAAAGGCAAGAAAAGGATTTTTTGAGTGATATTTGTATTTTTTGTGAAACTATGTTATTACGCTCAATACATTACACGTGGATTTTCACACCTTAGGAAATGCATGCTAAGTCATAAAATCACCTGGCGGCCTTGGTCATCCATAGGTATGCACTCGACAGCAATCAACTTATCAACATCATCAGCCGTGACAATATATTCTGGATTTGTTGCTCCTGAGTCAAATATTATCATAAATGATATATCAATGAGATAACCTTTAAATAAGAGCACTATCGGAAAGTCAAAAATGCATTTCATATTTTTTTATTACCTTCAATGTACTGCCTAGTGCCATCCTCAAGATGATGAACCCACTATAAGACAAAAGAATAAACCATTGGTGTGTGGATAAAATAACATTTGTTGTATTCGGAATGTCTTAATTGATGGCAATTCTTGTATAGAAAACTTAAGCACATCACCTGAAACATGCAAAGAGAAGTCCCACGGACAGGGAATCCACATCCAAGGAGTTTTTCTCCAGGAGTAGCATCACCGATAATCTGGAAACCCTCAATGCCAGGGAGATCTAAAATGAAACAAGTCCATTAGGTTTCATCAGAAACAAAAAAAGAAAATTCTCCACATAGAAGCATCCTCACCATCTGAAACAGAGGAAGCAATCTCATCATTCATGCTGGAAGGATGGGGCACATCATTGGCCATCTGTCCTGCTCTCGCATTCATATCACTTTTTCCGAATAAACTATTGGAAAGAGGGCCAGCTACCTTCCTGTGACAAAATCATATATAATTAGAAAAGTGGCGCAAGTATCAGATAACAATAAGTCCTATCACTGAAGAGAAAAAGAATACTGCTAGTTCTTGTACAAGAAAAGAGAGAACCAAAGCATTAAACTCTGTAAAGCATCAAATATAAGATGACTATCCTGCAAAGTTCTGGTATAATAAACTTATATGAGACAGCATGACGTGAACAACTTGGGATAGTGTTCTGCAAAATATTTAGATGTGGTAGGTTTGGGGAATTAGATATTTAAGGAAAAAATTAAGATATTATTGTAGGAGTGAAGTTGGAAAGAAATAGAAATAAAGGCAGTGGAAGAAAAGAGTGCTTAGGGAAAAGATAAGACGAAGAACACTCAAGAACACAAATATATGTACAAATCTTCTGCAGATTGTAAGCTGTGAACATTTTGTTATATTTCTGAGTTAATACTCTTTCCTTGTTTAGTTTTCTCTATTAAGTATTGTAATATTTCAGCCCAATTTCAGAGATTTCAGCCTTGATTTGGTTTACCACCTCTTGTATATATTTTGTCTTCAAGATCAATGTAAACATTTATCAGTTTCCATTAACCTGACACAAACTAAACCAAAATACACATAATTCCATTATTGAAGTCCTTCATGTCAAAGAATCACTCAACAATTAATCTAAGATGTGAAGCCCCAAGAATGATTTTATCTTTATTAATATAAATACAAGAGAAGGGGAGTGGAGTGGTAGGATTCAAAGCTTGGATCACTGGTCCAAAAGCGTGAATGCCATGTTAAAGAACCACTCAACATAAAAGCTTAATCTATTAGTTAAAACCCCAAAAATGGTTTTATATTTTATTTTCTAACATAGAAAATAGAAATAGAAATAGAAATCTAAACTAAATATTATAGGGAAATCATGAATAAAGAGAACTCCTAATTTACGTCTTTATCCATTCCAAAACAACCAATAGAGGATAACATAATCTTAAAAATTGCTTTACTCATAATATATCTTCACAAACTAATATTGATTCCTAAGTCATTAAAAATTTTCTTACGTTAATTAATTGATCTACAGACTATGAATAGTTCCTAGAAAATGCTTCCAGTTTAATTTAATAATATCTTTCTTGATATAATATGTACCAATACTTCTTACACATTTATAACCACCTCTGACCTTTCTGCTTCAATAACCATTCTGGTTCTGAAAACTTTGCTGAGGGGAGAACATACTCAGATTTATTCAAAATGACTATTGTAAAAACTTAAGAAAGTTTGTGTTAACCAAACATGACTACTTGAACAATATAGAATGAATCTCCAACAATTTCTAGAGCTTCACAAGTCTTAAACCGAAAAAATAGGTTCTGTGATTTATAGCTAGTTACCTAACAACAATATTATCCGCCATAAGAAAAGGATTGAATGCACTGCATCCAAACTATATAAATTGTACCAACCTGTCTGGATCAAATGAGAACTCTGGGAAATTGTTGTTATTTAATAGCTGGTGCATCCCATTATGAAGTGTTAAATTTGATTTATCAGCAAGATTTGTCTCATGTACAAATTTTGGCATATTGTCATTCAGTTCCAGATGACGTTCAGCTATATCGTGATTAGAAGCAGAAGTCCCATGGTGACCCTGCATTGAAAAAGAGAGCAAAATAATAAGAGAAAAATCATTAATAATTTAATCATAAAGCCAAGCTCGTGTACTGAAAAGGTGACAATAAGGAGACAGAAAACAAGTAGATTACATGCCAGTAATACCGTGGATCGATGAGTTGTTTGACCCGTCAAGATGCCAGAAACAGGATTGTCTATATCATGAGAACTGCTTCCATTTTTAGAACCCAGCACAGATGCTATCTCTCTGATTATATCCTGTGATAAAAGTAAATCACAAGTGTTAAACATTATTTTAACTCATTACCAACCGAAAAACAACCAGATCTTGATACAGGAAAAACTTTGATAAAAATGAGCACCCCAAGTCCCAAAATAACATTTTTAGAACAAACCAAAAGAATGTTTTCAAGGAAAAATGCTCAAGTCAAATATTGATGCAGGAGATGTAAAGATGGGTAAAGGAAAAAATGCTTTTGTATATGCATGGTAAGGGAGTGGTTGGATCTGCAAGTCTAAGATGCACATACTTAAATACATGCTTGCATATGGAAATGAAAAAAAAAAACTAAAGTTAAACCTCGGGGACTCATGAGAACATATAGCTTAAATTAGATAAAATGAAGCATTTGAAATTTAATCAAATACAAGAATGATAATGGCAAGTTCTTAATTTGGCAAAACACAAAAACAAATGCGGCTCTTCTGCAGCATGCCTCATAGCTTACATGTGAAGTTCTAATATTCCACTGCAATTGATCATGCAGGAGCTGCAAAATATATATAAAGAAAAAATAAAGTAAAATTAGTTAAATTTTTATTTGATAGATATTTGAATGTTGTTCTCATGCTTAATAAAAGCCATCCATCTGATGTCAGCTAGATGCAGGCATTTAGAGATCTTTCCCATAAGAGTACATATTTACAGGATACATGGGATCAAATATGATACAGATTCACAGACAAGGATAGAGTGTAACTTGTTCGAGGACCAACACAAAATATAAGGCATTTCTCATGCCTTCCCAAAGAACTTAATAAAAGAAAAAGGTACCTGGGAATGGCCCATCAGAATAAGATAAATCCAGAGCATGCTTTGATTCTAGGGTTTCTTTTTTTCTTGTTTCTTTTTTGGCAACAAGTCAATGGGAGATAAAAACATAAATGAGAGCAGCCTCAAAGTTCATGCATTGTCTTGCAGTACCATGTTCACTTCTTGCAGATATATAATCCATGTAATTAGTTACCTTTACACTGTTAGAAATAGCAGAGGCATTTACAACATGGGGCCGGATTCCATATTCAGCCAATAAGCCAAGCAAGGATGAAACGAAAATATATCTATCATCATCCACAACCTGGAGAACAAGTACACAATTCACGGATGCATTTTACCCAAAACACATTCAGGAATAATTTGATAACAAAAAAAACATAAGGCAAAAAGATTAGGAGCACGGTAAAAAGGTATTAATATTAGTCCATCACAACAATTGATAGTATCACTTTCCTCAAGTTGTTCAACTGAGAGGGCAGAGAAGTCAAGCACATATACGAAACTACAAAATTGTTTTTCCTTTATGTTTTACAGAAAGCAAGGATGGGAAGCGTCTGTTTACACTTCCCAAGCAGAATGTTCTACCCTGATAAATTAGTAGATGTCAAAAAAATTTAAATATTCAGATGTGTATATGTATGTTGATAACATGATATCCAACATTCACTTTGAGCAATTTATATGACAAAGCTAAGCTAGGTACTGTGCATGATATGATCTAGCTCACACTGCATTTCTATATAAACAGAAAAACAATAATGGATTTACTTATAAAGCTACTGATTACTAGCAAGACCATTACAATGGACAAAACTACTTTCCATATGAGAGTCCCAACAACCAATCACTACAGGCTAACCTTTAAACATGGAATTAAGTTTACCATTTATTGTCGGAACTTCACTTAAATTAATTACTTGTTTCCCTGGTTGAAGCAAGTAGCTTAATGTTAAGGCAACTTCAGCTTCCATGCTTTTAAGCATTATCTACGGACCACTTAGGGTCAATGGCGAAGCTCAAGGTTTTTGCCGAAAGAGGCCAAAACACGTACTGTAACATATTTTATAATGGTCGCGTGCGCGCAAACACACGCACACACATATAAATGAAAAATTTTATCAATTCAAATTAATTATATAAATCATATAATATAAGATAAAAGAATAAAAATATGTGAAAATGTATTCAAATTATAAAACAAATAAATGTAGAATTGAATTGAAAGTTATACTCTAGAGCATGTGTGGTACATTAAAGAATATGAAATATATCTTGACATTTCTTATATATGTAGCTTGTAAAAATAGAAAATACTAGTAAGTTGACCCACACTCTGCCGTGGGTCAAATCAAATTCTTCTTTAACCTAAAAAAACAATGTGCAGACATTATCAAACGCATTTTCTAACATAAAAAAATAATTGTGAATTGAAAAGTTGATGTGTGCATTTAATAAAACTAATCTAGACTTATATGCACCAACAAATATTAAAAAAAAAATTGTTAACACTAACTAAAAAATTTGAGAGAAATACAAATTAAAAACCTAATCTCATGCCGCAATGAGCTCTTCAAGTTTTTTTTATCTAATTATATGAAAATGAAATTATTCTTGTTGTTTTAAGAAGAGTAGTAATTTAAATTCTACTCAAACAAAATAATTTTTTAGTATAATTCCTTATTTTCATATGAATATATTTTTTTAACAAAAAAGTATAGCATTCCAAGCTATGTTGTTGACTCAATAAAAACCGAAGGTAATTAGAATAAATATCCGGAAAAAAAATATTGAACGATTTGAAATAAAAATAAAAAAGGTATCTCTTTAATTAAAACCCCTTCATCTTATTAATACGCTCTCTTATTTTACATATTTTTACTAGAATAATTGTTTTTTAATAACAGACTATCAGAACCATAAAAGCAAGTTTTAAAACATATTTTGAACTAAATGTATTAATAAGAAAAGGAATAATATAATGTTTGCACAATGTTACAAGGAACATTTTGGAATCTATTTTTTTATTAATGTAATTTTTCATATTTTTGACAAAAAAAATGTTTTTTTTTAAGAAGCATAGTTCAATGAATAAAAAGTAACAGCAATTTGAAAAATATATTGGTGATAACTATAATAACTTAAATTTCATTTTAATTGAATATTCAAATATTAAAAAAAAAAGTTTGAAGAACAAGATCATATATAATAGCTATTGAAATGATTACTAATATTATATAAAAAAAAGCTAGATTCTTATTTGAAAATAAATATTAAATCAAATGATATCTAATGAAATAATATATTAAATATAATTTTATTTATTTCATTATAATTAATTTTGATTAAACTTAAAAAAAAATAATACTCATGAATGGCTGTAAAAAAAAAAGTGTTTGCCAATATTATAAAAAAAAATGTTATAATCTTATTCGAAAACAAATTTAAAATTGAATGGCATTTATAATTTTAATTATTTTATTTTAAATAATTTTAATTGAAATTTAAGAAACAAAATAAAAAATGGTCTCATAAAAAGAGCTAGGCTTGGATGGGCCAGCCTCTAGCCCAAAACACTAGCAGGCCCATGTGCGCTTGGCTCTTTTTTAAAAAAAAAATAGATGAATGAGGTCAAATTCTAGCCATTAGAGAAGTTGCTGTAAAGTCAGGGTATGACTTCATGACTCAAAAAACCCATTTTTCAACCCTTCTTTCATCTGAGAATATCTAAGCTAACGTTTGATTAATGTCTTTGAACATAAGAGATGAAGACAGAAGGGACACGTCTCCTTGTGCTTCCTATTTTAAGAAGAGCATGGAAATTCACTCCAAAACCGTACTAGAGACGAATTTATTTTATGTTTGTCTCTGTGTCTTTAACCTAACACGTTTTTGTTCCTACTGTCTCTATTTCTTTTGTCCTAGAACACTAACCAAATATAATCTAAGAAACACCATATAGACCTCACTAAACTCATTTTTAACCTTAAATCACTCATTTCTACTTATTTCAGCAAAATAATGGATCAAAAACACCTAAACAGCACTCCTCTCATTAAATGAAACTCATTGACACCAAGATCGTGTTTTTTTATTGTCGGAAAGTGGCCAATCATCAAAGTTCTCTCTCCTATCTCAAGTGCAGATATTGAAAAAATGAACAAAATAAAGTTTTGGACTGAAACTAAAAATCCAAAAAACAAAGAGACCAAAAATGAAAAAAAAAATTAGGGACTAAAATTTTAAAATGTGCCTCTCATGAACAATGAAAAAAAAGGTTGTTTTTTGTTTCAATGTCAAGTTTGGTCCCTGAAGTTTCAAATGCTTTTATATTCTATTTTATCAAATGGAGCATTAACTTAATGTCAGATATATTTTTTCAAGACAGTGAGAACCCATTAACAATCTAATCGAAACAAATTATCAACCTCAAATCCTAATCAATGCCTTGATGATGATGAAATTGAAAGAAAAAAAATAGTTGGTGACTAAAATAGAAAAGGCTTCAAGGATTAAAAAACAAAGAAAAACATTGTTCCAATCCACAATGTTTTCTCTCTTGTTCTACAGTGAATGTCTGAGCAGTTTTAGTTTTTTTAAATTTTAATGAAAGGTTTAGTTAATAAATACAATAGATGGACGAAAAAGAAGGAATGATAAAAATTAAAATACATTAATAAAAAGAAATTAAAAACAACGAAAGAAAGAAAAGGAAGATACAAATGTACGTCAAAATGAAGAATGCTTGCCAAGCAGGTGAATGGGCAATACAACACTCTTGAAATTTTAAGTGTCATTTAGGTCGAAAGTACACACACTAGTTTTATCCTAATTAATCAATAAGCTATAAGTTGGGGCCATTTCACTAATTTAGTGATTTAGAGACTTGTTTGCATGTATAATTTATTTTAGTCAATAGACATTCTTACTTTTTGGCAAAGCAAAATAATATATTCAGTTTACATACATGCAAGGGGAGCCTCTTGTTCCAGGAATCATATGTTCCAGCAGTAACAGTGTAATATATCATTGTGGTGGGACCCAACATTGGGTCCAACATTAAGAAGCTGAACTGAAGTTCATAATCTTCTTTAACTATTGTCTATGTTTTTTCTTAATGTTTAGCATCTTTGGAAAGAACAAATTTTATGATGAAAAATATATATTGTTGCTTTTTACGGAAAACCTAAACTACATGATCAAAAAAAAAAAGATAAAAAAGATAAATCTAAACTAATTTATGTAACTCTGTGGTAGATTGGTTAAAAACAGGAAAATAATTTCCTCTTTTAGACTATGTTTACGTATATAGCATATGGAAAAGGAATTGTCAAAAAGCTGGAACCAATAAAAATACTAGTACTCCTTTCATGACAAAAGAAAATTATTAGCTCATTATTATTTAAAAAAAATAGTATTTTCACTTAAAATTTGTTTTTTCAAATTACGCAGAGTATTTGTAATATCATATGTTTAAAATTTAAAGAAAAAAAAAAGTGCCTTAGCATCTTGTGTGTCCAAATGTTTGGAGGTAAAGGTGGGTTAAACTAATATTAATGGAATCCAGTGCTCCATGAATTTGTATTGGTTTAGATAAGGCTGAACCCTGTGAATCATTATCACATAAATTTTCATTTGCACTATGTTGTATTCGCTATGAACCCTATGCTCGGTCATGTCACAAAATTAAACAGTAAAAGCAGGTCATATAAGGATTTTATTTAAAATAACTGACCAGAATCACCTGATAAAAAAAAAAAGGGATTTCTTCAAAATGACAATGATATCTCTGCTCTTAGCCTCGATATCTTCGTTGTTAATAAATACTTCTTACTTTAGTTTTACTTAATCATGGGTTGATATCAATGTTCATGCAGCACAGAAAAAACTAAAATGTATTCAGAGGAGTAGAAAAGCATAAGCTGGAAATAGAAAATGTACTAGACCTTCAAATCATGGGTCAATTGTAAATTTTCTTCTAGATCACCTTTTCTGCGAGCCAACTCATTTGAAGCAGAAGTAATTGCTTCAGTTTGCTTCTCATCAATAGCCTATCATTCAAAAAGATGTTGCTTCAGCAAATAGATCAGAGATTGAAAAACTGCTCTCACAATCCATCTTGGTACATATAGAAAATTACTGCATCAAAGGAAAGGGTGAGAACTGCTATTTTACAAGATGGACAGACCATTCTTAAGTATGAAAATTTCCTCTCCAAAATATATTTCTCATCAAGCAACTGAAGCTCCTGGCACCATATAAAACAAAGCAATTGCATGTAAGTCAGAAATCTAATAACACATTAGCCATTATGATCATCTAGATGCAGACTAGCAAAGGCCTTCAGATAAATTTACCCTCAAACAGGCAGCAGCAATTTGTCCATGAAGAATCTGGATCTCCTCCTTTTGTGCTCTTAATCGTAAATGAAGCTCCTACTTGCAAATTCATAAAGTGTAAGCAAGCCACATCAAGCTTCACTGTAAGTAAAGAATCAAAATCTCAACATGGAGAACCCTGAAAAGCACCCGTACCATAGCCTCTCTGTCTTCAAAATAATTGAGATTGCCATTGGTTTTCAACTTCCTAGGAGCAAGATGTGCCTCACCATCATGCCTACAGATAAAGAGAATACTTGAAATGAAATAACATGCTGCACAACTCTTGGATTTTAGCCAATCATCCATATTTAGGATACAGGAAGTTAAATTGATTTGGCCCTCATGTAAGCATTTGAATAAAGTAACTCTTCCTGGGGTCATTGGTTTAGGCACTACCTGTTTATTGAATCAGAATTCTGAGGGCGAACACGTTCGTTGTTAAGCTCTTGCATGTGATTTTTACTTGAAGACACACATTGGCTGTTCTAGGTACTCTTCAAGACAACCACTGCTGAATGACTGTTTAATTTCTCCATGATCGCCAACAAAATCATGCATTTTACCTCATTTTATTCCTAGTTCCCCTTCGTCCAAAGGCAATGCAACTTTTAACAAGTCACAACTCCCAAATGCTGTAATAGGCACAACTACCCATTAATATATGTACAAATAGGAGGAGAAAACGGTAGATGTTGATTATCGTGTGAGGAAACTGAACCATGGAAAAAGCATTATAAACTAAACTACAATTGTATGAAAGAAAGAGCATGTCGTGGAATAATAAATTGCTAGTGTTACTTCCCCATTAGACAACCTGAACAAGTTCATTAGCCATTTATGAATTTCCTCAAGTATCGATCTTGCCACATGAAGCACATGGATTGAAGCATGCTATTGGACTTTTTCAAGACCACAAGAAAATGCATGTTACACTTGGATATTAAAGTCAACAACTTGAAAAGTTCTAATAAACACATATCAATAGATTAGATGACAACAACCTCCCCTGGCTGCACCAAATAGAAAGAAGATCATTACATATATACATACATACTCTCTTCTCACTTAATTAGCCTTTTCCACCTATTAAAAAATAGGCAGTTTGATGAAAACAAAGAGGCAGCAGTACTCCTCCTATTTGAAGATGTAACTATATACTACCTGGGGTTGAATCATCATTAGGAAAATTTTCAAGACTGCAAAACCACACAAGATTGACCCAGATGAACAAAAAACAAAAAATAGGATATATTCCTCAAATTGACAAGAGTAACATTTTCTCTGAATTTAATTAGCAAACAGTCGTAGTTGAACCCAAAAAAAAATTTCAAGGTTGACATGAAAACAACCACATGTCCTCTAAAATCAACCGGATCATTAAAGCTACTACACCTGACAGCATAAAATTATACTTGTGTGATCAACTGTAACATACTGATGCCTTCCTTCCACTATTATCACTTACAAATAAATAAGTTCTCTAACGAAACCATAAAATAGTTAGAATTTCTTTACAATTGGTGAGTAGTAATTTAATGAAATTCAGAAGAAGAAAAATTATAATTTTGCGTCCTAAAAATGGAAAAGAATCCATAAAAAAAGTACCTGTTGTGTAGGAGCCGAAAGAGAGATCTGTTTCTGTGTTTTGTGAAGGAGCTGAAGGACGAAGAGGAAGATCTTAATTAATGGAAGAGAATGAGAGAGCGAGGAATGCGGAGGATAGGAGTGTTAATTAAAGTCAAGTGTGGGTCGCAACCTATCTTTGTTTTCCTTTCGATCTAATCTTCGTTTCGCACTAGTTTACCAGGGGACTTTTCCATCGTGTAGACCGTTTGGAATTTGGAATTGCGAAACACCACTGCTGTTTCTCGAAATATCTTTATATTAAAATAATATTTTTTTATTTTTTAAAATTTATTTTTAATACTAATATATTAAAACAATTTTAAAATATAAAAATAATTTTAAAAAAAAAAACACAAGTCACCCTCCGTTTATTAAACAAACTCTTAACTAATTTATAAGTTTGTATGTGGCGCCACCCAAACTTTTTTAAACTTACATCAACTTTTTAG
>Ga0307517_10011144_pt1 | contig 12484 bp, 4 predicted proteins | sample 23_EM_MG_FD_194515 | JGI IMG/M metagenome (GOLD analysis project Ga0307517, IMG submission 194515) | Populus trichocarpa ectomycorrhiza microbial communities from riparian zone in the Pacific Northwest, United States - 23_EM | ecosystem: Host-associated > Plants > Roots > Unclassified | place...
TTTTTTGAATTGGTATGGAATGTTTCGGCCATTCCGGACGGAACGGAACGGAATTGACAACCTTGGTTATGATTGATTCAAGAAGAAAAGGTTGTACACACTGTATTTATTGCTGAGAAATTCCATGAATCTAACTCTAATGCTTTTAAAAAGATAATCAATCCTTAACAGTTGAGCTGGTAGAAGAATGTAACAGTACAAAATTACAAATATAAGCATTCAACACGTTTTAAATAAGTCGAGTTAACTCTAATGTTTAATAAGATAATAATAAGATCTAAAATATAACAAGAACAATATACTCTTATTCAAATATAAAGTAAAATTTGGGTTTTAAAATAGTTAAGTTTTAAAATTATTCGAGAGTCTCAAAGATCCCGTTAAATAGATCTGGAATTGCTTAGGGATTTATTACTTGAAAATCTTTTCTTCGACTTTGAATAATTCCTTAAAAGTTGGGTTATCGCAAATCACAAGTCGTTTAATTGTCCGACCTTCAACGGTAATCCACGCAAACCATCTGTGAGAAATCTCCTATATTCTTATTTAGAAGAGAGGGATTACCATGCTTAGAGTGCTAACTCTATTATTATGTTTACATAGTTTTTCTATCTAACAGACAACCACCCTAAATAAGAGGCATAACTTACTATTTATAGGGAAATCTGAAACAACCTATAAATTGGTAAAATATCAATTTGTCCCATGATTAATTTTCATATATTAATTTAGGATAATTTTATAAATTAACTCAATCAAGTCCTTACTTTATTTTTCTAAGTCTAGAAATATAATCTATGTATTAATTATATTTTAGTCCTTGATTTCTAAAATATATTTTAATCAAGTCATACTTAATTAAATCATTTGAGTTTAATTTCTGACTAATGGTTCTTAATGTGTATGACCTATTAGGTTCCTAATATGTTGGCTCAAATATAAATATAAATTATAATTATAATTAAATAAATTAAAAATTTTAATTTATTATGAATTCAATAATTGATTAATTTATATTTGAAGATCATGTCATGATCCCCCAAATATTAGAAAAGTCATTAGTGGTTTGACTTAGCCTTTCAGTGACCGATTTCTCAGTGTAATTAATACCCTTTCATCAATAATGTTTCAATTTAACATTAAAGTATAGAGTATATCTACCATGTTAAATAATGTTTATTCTTTACATAATAGTCATTGATCATTTGAATAAGATTTGAAACTCTTTTTAAATTTCATTCCATCTTGGTCAAGGATTTCTCAGTCACTATTATTTGAGAATAGATGTAATATTTTTCGTAATTCATCTAAGGTAATGAATCCTCTCTTGATCACTCAAATACCTTTATATAGTTCATGTTATACCCAATGTTTGCCTTTCGTTACCTTAATTAAGATAATATGTAATAAGATCAAAGCATAAAATTCTCTACATAAGATTACTTCGTAATCTCATGTATAAAGATCATTTACACACAACCGTCACGTGAGTTTTTCCAAAGACATAGATGATCTCTCTATATAGAATTTTCATGCAGGCCAGTTTAGTGTACATGTCTTATGATAAGCATCTACATATTAGTTCTAGGCATATTTTATACCTCAGGTTATGAGAACAACTACTTCCTTTAATAAAGAAAATAACATAATATGTATCAATCTTTACGGCTTTAATGAATGTCCAATATTTAAGATAGTATTAACTAGGAACATTTTAGGAATAATGTTTTGATGCAATAGGAATCCTATAATTATAACAACTTTATAATTTTCTTTGTAGAATATTTTTGTCTCATAGACTTTATCTTTACTCTAGATTTATTAATTTTATATTATATAAATATTAAAGATACATGAAGTCTTTATTGATAATAAATATGTATTTACATGAATATAATAATGTCACGTGTAACCAACCAACTGTCTACGTGGCATATTAAACTAACATAATCAACTAACTAATCATTAATATTCTGATCAATTATGTAACTTATTATCAATTTCTTCTTTCTAATAAGAAGAAACTACAATTAGGAACATAAGCAAAGACAAGTAATAGTCTTATAAAATTAAATAAAATGTGGGTATTTCAAGATTTTAAATCTTAAGAAATACATATCTATCCTAAGCAACATCACATGAGAAGAACAATAGGTAAACAGGAAAACGATTTGCAAGAAAAAAAGAGATATATAAAGTAGTTGGATGACCCTATTTTAATCGATATAGTGTTAGAATTTTAATCTAAGTATATAATTCTAATATTGTATAGGTAACATATATAAGATAAATAGGTATATTGAATTTTTAATACAAACTAAATTTTTATTTGTTGATAATCATGTGAATTCCTAACTAAGCTAAACAACTTTGTCAATTTAAATTATAAGAGATTCCCGCTCTGAGTAGGATTTAACCTCCTAGTCATTCATATGAATTATAATTCTTACAATCGATCATATTTTTTTGTATATCATGACACTTGGTCTTATGATCAATTTCTTTTGGATTTTCTTGATTGATTAGAACTCTTCAAATTTTCTTGGTATACTATTCATGATTGATTTTAGTTTTTTTTTTCTTATTTAAGTATATTATTATCGAATTCACATGTGAATATTGATGTTAACGCACAAATTGAAATTGTGTCATTCATTCATCTCTCATTTTCTACTAAGTTTGTGTTTGATTTTTCTTTTTCCCTATCCCTCGTCAATCGCGGGCTAATTAATCTAACAATTCAAACATAAATACGAAGCTTGGTTAATTTGAATTGGTAGGTAGGCAGGTAGCATCACATAGTTGTTGGTTATAGTAGAATTAAAAAAAATATCCAGCAATTATAAATTTGGAATTGAGTACTTTTCTTCAAGCCCAGTCTCATTCTCTACACGAGACCCACACTCTGCTGCAAGTCAAATAAAAAAACTAAGAAAACATTTAAGGTTCAGTCAACACAAATGTGTTTTAAAGAAAGAGAAAATAATATCAAATGATAAAAATCAATGCTGAATCATGAAAACAAAAAAAAATAAGCAAAAAAAAAAAAACAATGTTAACCCGTGTTAACCCAAAATACCTATGTCTTAGGTTAACCCGTCAAACTCATGACTGAAAACACTAAACAAGGAAAAACAACGAAGACCAATTCCTAACAGATCAAATATTGAAGGATAAAAAAAATCAATCATAAAAACTAATCCAAAAGAAAAAACAATAATTAAAAGTAAAAAAAAGGTGCAAGCCCATTTAGGTTAACCCGTCAAACTCATGAGTTAGGTCACGAGATCGAGATAACCCTATAAAAAAAACAAAGAAAACGACAAAGCCTATTCTAATAAAAAATCAAAATCAACATCAAGTAATGAGATCGAAAAAGAAAATAAGTAAAAAAAAAACCGATTTGAACCTGTGACCCAGCCATTTGATAAGGAAAGAATTTAGGGAAGATAAGGAAAGAAGAAGAACTGAGGTTTTGGAGAGTATTTGTTATTAATTGCATACTTCAATACAGAAAACGTGAACCTAAATAGGCCACCACAATACAACGATAATCCAAAATAACAGGGACTCCAGTAGTGGAGCTGAAGACTAGGAATGCTTTCAGCAACTCCTGTTCCCACATTAAGTTATTAATTGACTAATTCAACAAAACACAAAACAATAGTAACCCGCATAAGCCTTGTACCCAGCCATGTACCCAGTCACCCACGTAAGCCATGTAGTAAAGATTTCTTATCAATCCATCCCCCCAATAAATTCCTTGTCCACAAGGTTGAATTGTGGATACGTTTTGGTGAAACGCCACAAGTTTTCCATTGAAGCATCTTCAGGCAGAGCCCCTTTCCACTGTATCAAGACAGCAGGCAACAGTGACGAAGTGGGACTCAAGTGGACCCGTCCACTTTGCATCCATATACCATCCCGTTGAACACAGTTTAAGGACTGATTAGTAAGCAAAGTATTATAATAAGGTTGTTGGAGTACCTCTTGATGTAGAATTTTCCACCAATCAGCAATTGGCAATGACAAGGCATGAAATTGGAACGCTACTACACGAGAGAGAGCATCAGCTCCTTGGTTCTCTTTTCCCTTGCGGTACTGGATAGTGTAATCAAATCATATTATTTTTTGCAGCCATCGAGCTTGTGAAGGCGTTATGAGTCTTTGCTCTGATAAATACTTAAGACTTCGACGGTCAGTTTTGATCACAAATGACCTGTCCAAAAGGTAGGGTCGCCATTTTCGCACTGCCTTCACCACAGCCAACATCTCCTTGTCGTAGGTGGACAGTAATGTAGATTTGCCCTTGAAGGCTTCACTGTAATAAGCTTTGATTGGTTGTTTTGAGACAAAATTGCACCTAAACCATCTCCACAAACATCACATTCTACTACGAACTGCTGTGAAAAATTAGGCAATCGCAATACATGAGGTGAAATAAGAGCTTGCTTCAATTTGTTAAAGCCAACAGAGAATCTTCAGACCAGCAGAACCCATCTTTGGTGAGAAGTTGTGTTAATGGTGCAGCTATTATGCCAAATCCCCTCACAAACTTGCGATAATACCCGACCAATCCAAGGAAACCACGGACACCTTTAGGGGACGTTGGCATAGGCCAATTTTGAACAGATTGTATCTTTGTTGGGTCCACTGCCACACCCTCAGAAGAAATGAGGTGGCCCCAATACCCCACCGATAGCACCCCAAATTGACACTTTGAGAGTTTGACATACAACTGATTGTCAGAAAGAATTCCCAGCACTTGTTTTAAGTGCAGCAGATGATCCTCCTAAGACCTGCTATACACTAAAATATCATATAAAAAAAATAGAATAAACCTTCGTAAATGTGGCCGAAAAATATCATTCATGAGACTCTGAAAGGATGTTGGAGTGTTTGTCAATCCCGATGGCATCATCACAAACTCATAGTGACCGTCATGACTCTAAAAATCATCTATTAACTAGTACAATTAATCATAATTCGTGTCTAGTGCTATAGTATTTTTTCCATGCCCTACATTTCTTTTGTGTGTGTGTTTGTTAGTCTAATTACTTGCGCTACATTGTGAGATGGAGCAATTTTTATTGTTCAATGCAAGAAAAAAATTGTGAATGTTGTTAATGTTTTTTTCTTTTTGGTTATCGAGAAAAAAATTAATTGTAAACTAAAAAGTTAATACATGTGTTCAAAATAATAAATCAAGAATTATACATGCAAATTTCTCTTTCTTTGAATTTGACTTTTCTATTATAAATTTAACCAATAACTCATTAAATTTGTCATAAAAGGATTAAATTAGAAGCAAAATCAACAAAATTTAAAATTGGTTTTGCCAAAAAAAATTTCCATTACAAATTTCACTAATAACTCATTAAATTAGCCACAAAGGATTCAATAAAAAAAATTAAAAAATTGAATTTGATTTTACCAAACCGTAGAGATTAGTTATATAGTATTAGGATTCAATATAGCTTAGTTAGGAATCTCAAAGAGCTTGTTTATATAGTATTAAGATTGAATATAGCTTCCTTATCGTATATAGAGATTAAAATATTTTAATTCAATCATAATATTAAAAATATAAATGTAATCTATATAAGATAAGGAGCTATATAGTATTAAGTATGTGTGTGTAATATATATATATATATATATATTATTTGGTAGGATATGTTGTTGTCAAGTTAGCTCTTGAAGGATTGATCAGGTTATCAATTAATTTATTTGTTTTTATTTATGGTGCGAAATATTTCTTTCATTTATAATGCAAAAGTTTTTGAAATATAGTGGGCTTATTTTTTGTGTGCACAATTTCTCTTAAAGTGTGATTATGATGGATTCGACCAGACTAGAAAGAATACAATGTATTCTTTGTTGAGAATTTTCTACGAATTAACTACTTCCCTTACCTCCTTCACTGTTATTAACTGCTACATTAAATAAATTGGGATTCCCTCACCTCCTTCACTATTATTATGAACAATGTTAAATAACTCTGAGTGGGTGTAGTTCAACTAATCAAGCTCTGAATTTACTCTTTAAAGATCATCAATTTGAGTTCCACAAACCTTAGGACCTTGGAGGCTTACATAATCGTTAACTTCAGGACCTGTAGGATTAGTCGAGGTGCACGCAAGCTGGTCCGGATATCCATATTAATATAAAAAAAGAGACAATGCCAGATTGTTTTTTTTATTCAATCTTTCATTTTTTTTTATTGAATCTTTGATGAATTTTAATTTTTTATTTTATCCTTCAACAATTGATTGATTTTAAATTAGTTTTCATTATTTGTTTTAGTTGTTGTTCTATGAGGTTATAACAAACTCAAGCAAACATATCGGCCTTTGGTTGGTGCTTAATTTTGCGAGCATCTATTGTTATCATATTATTAGATACAAAATAGTTTTTTTTTTGTTGAAAAAAGCAAAGTTGTTAAATTGCATAGAGTTCATGATCTAATTTATTGGTTTGATAGGTTATACTGCGAAACCCTAATCGATCTAATATTTTGTTGTTTTCATATAAAAAATTATCTTGATTTTTTTTTAAAATCAAACTATATTTTTTACCTGTTATTTAAGTTGTTTTTTTTATCTATGTTAAGTTAATTGGGTTGTGTTGGGATAACTTTTATATAGATTAATTTTAAATCTGAATTATGATAGAAGTTGGACTGGAAAAATTTAAAATTAACTCGTTAGGTTAGGTTAGGTTAGGTTTTTTTTTTTTACTCAACCTTCAATGTAGCGCGGTACATTAAAGTATTCTAACTCTAATTCTTTAAAAGAGATGTTCAATCTTTAATCGTTGAACTAGTACAAGCATGTATTTTTTTTTTTATGGAAAACAATTATAGTGATATGTTTTATGAGCGTGAGAGTTTATAGGAAAACCATTTATTTTTATTATTTTTTTATTGATGATTTTGGTTAGATATCCATAACATAACATAAGATATGTTCTCTTTGTTGTATCTTACTCTATAATTATATTAAAATCCAAGTACCATCTTTATCTATAAGTAAGTAATTTCACATTTGTGTGTTGACTTTTTATTCATAATTCTCAATAATATCATGTTAGACTTGCACAAGAATATTATCTTAAGGATAATAAATGTTTTAAATGAAAAGTATTTTTAACATGCAACTAGTCGTTGTCGGGGAGTCATTATCCATGTTGTTTGTAATTAACAGATAAATAACTATGCAAATATGAGTTTAATATGTATTGTATTCAATTGATGAGTTACATGTATTATTATTATATTTATATAATAAATATTTATAATTAATATAAACTTAATTTATTTTTAATATTCATATAATATTAAATTAATGAATTTAATTGATTTTTGAATAGTAAATTATGTCTCTGCTAAATAAAAAAACTATATAAATCACAAAATAAAAAGTTAGTACTCTAGGTATAATAATCTCTCTCGCCTATATAGAAATTTAGATGATTTCTCACTAGTGGTTCGTGTGTATTATCATTGAAGACTAGACAATTTGACAACTTATGGTTCACAACAACTTAGCTTTTAAAAAATAATTCAAAACGTATGAAGATTAAATTTTCAATTAATAAATTCCTAAATAATTCTAGATTTATTTTACAGAATTCTATAAACTTCTAAATAATTTTATTTTATTCTTTTTAACCGGTGTATAAAATTTGACAAACCAAACATCCTATCTTTTTTTTTCACAACACTTTTTAATATTGTATTTGATTTTCAAATATAAATCAATTAATTTGTTGAATTGATAATAAATTAAATTGTTCAACAAAATCATTAAGACTAAAATAAAAAAGAAAGAACGAAGGAAATGACCGTTCCTTTAAATTAATCCCTGTAAATAGCATGTTATTTACAAAGCCCCCATCTTATTCATCTTTTTATAATAAACACCTTGTGTAACTCCCTATTATTTTTGTTGCCATTTTGACAATAAATTAATATCACACTTCAAAATATTATTGTTCTTATGATGCAAGCTTTCCATTACTTCAATTCATTTCCTTTAATTCCTTTACTTAGTTAACTTATTTATGTTCTTATCGTGTTTATTTATGTTTCTCTCTTTCATTATGTTTAGTTAAGTTTATTATGTCAAGGTGAAAAGGTTACACTAATGGTGTAATAATAAGTATAGTGTAAACTCAACATGGACTTTAATGTTTGATACGAACATGTTTTGTATTTGTTATCTTATTCACTCTTAATACTTTGCTTGTTAAATGGTTAATCTAGATTTATGTTGTATAACCCATGGTACAACAAATATTTGATCCTTTCATAACCAACTGTATGGTATAACTGACACCTGTATTATGAAAGGAACTTGATTTGTTGTTAACGTAAATTAACATCATGAATATCTGACAACATTTACAAGTATTAACATTATTCGAATAAGATAACTAATGTAATCATGTTAACAATTTATAATCCGATTGGAACCTTCTTTGTGTGTGGTTTCTAGTTGAGTAATAAAAAGAGTTTATACTATACTTATTTGAAATACCATTAGTGGATCCTCTAACGTTGACAATTGTTTTATCCTTGTTTAATCCTTACATCAATGTTGTTACTAATTTTTGGACCCCACGTGCTGAAAATGGTGTGTACCCCTTTTGAACCAAGTGCAAGAGTGTAGCTCATGTTTGATGGAAAATTGACAAAAACGGAGGAGAAAGAAATATTTTTTTAAACCCTGTGTGAGTTGTTTTCTACTCTTTTTATCCCCCCCCTTTGCTGCCAAAAGCGTCAGGTTTTTTTAGGCTAATAAGGAGTCTTCTTATAAATCCCTCAGAATTTGCATTTTTTTTAAAAATGATTCTGTTGCTATCACAATTTTTTGTGCCAACTTAAGCTCTGATTCTGACTTGGTTTTATACGATATCTGATCATCCTAGCTATATTCTATCACTTATGACTTGTTGAAAAATTAAATTACACCTTTATTGGGTCATAGGGATCACTGTTCTTAGGGCAGACTCTCAGTCAGATTTGGATGCTCGGCATTGTCAAATCAAGAACCTTTTTTACCAACTAGATTCCTGCCAGATTCTGTTATCTAAATTTTTTTTATCTCACTTTGAATCCTTCTTAAAAGTTGTAGTCTGGGACACTTAGATGAATTTGGGCTTTTGAATTGCTTGATTTCGATATCAGAAGCTCAATATATTCCTGTTTGAAATCTAGTGTGAAAACATAGAATCCTACCGCGAGAAGGTTTCCAGCCGAGTTGGGTTGCAATTCTGTTATTCAAAACGAATTTATCTCATTTTTATCCTTCATGAAAGTTGTATCTCTACAAGTGTAGATGAATTTGGGACTTTTGAATCGCTTGATTTCGATATCAAAAGCTCATAATATTCCTGTTTGAATATCTAATGTGAAAGCAGAGAATTCTGCCGCGAGAAGGATCCTGACCCGAGTTTTGCACTAAAGACTCTATTTCCATAACAAATTTTGTTGATTTGTTCTTAGGTTATACTCTCAGTCATATCAGGATGCTCGACATTGTTAGTTTCTGAATTAGATCAGGAGATCCTTTTTGACCAACCAGATTACTGCCAGATTCTATTCTCTAAAATGATTTTATCTCACTTCGAATCCTTCATCAAAGTTGTATTCCTGGACATGTAGATAAATTTGAGCTTTTAAATCACTTGATTTCGATATCAAAAGCTCAAGATATTCCCGTTTGAATATCTAGTGTGAAAGTAGAGATTCCTGCCGCGAGAAAGATTTTTGCCCGAGTTCGTAAGGACACAATTGCAAGATGCTTGTAAAACTCCAAAGGGTATTGACCAATATTCTAAAAAAATAAAAAAAAAATCTTATTTTGGAGGGAATTCATGTATTATTCACCGTTAATGTTTGGATAAAGAAATCCCAAAGGGATGAATATCTAAAATATTATTGTAAATAACTTGTTATTATTCCCTGTTAATATTTGGATAAAGAAACCATAAGTGGTAAATATCCAAAATAATTTTCTAGGAATAATAAGTCATCACACATCCTTGAAAGAAGCCTTGATTATAATCGAGGACATTTCAATTTTTTACTTCATGGTTTACAAGCCGTGATAGTATAAAACACTAAGGCAAAAATAGGCTTTTAAAGCGCTCTAGATTTCTAAATTTTGGTCCCTCCTCCTTGCGATTTACGAGTCGCAAGCTCTTGAAATACTAAGGGAAAAATAAGCTTTTAAAGCACATGAAATCTCCTTGGATTTCTATCTTAATAAATTTAGTTTGAATCAAACCTAGAAAAACTGATGGGATTAGAAAACACCAACACCATATCAATTATAAGGCAAACCAAACACCAAGCAGCTTACCTTATGTAGGGCTTACTAGGGGTGCTAATACATTCCCTTTACGCAACCAGTCCCTTGCCTTAGAATTTATGAAAGACCAATTAGGGTTCCTAGTGACCAAAATACTAGGTTGCGACTCCTTTATCCATAAATAAAAAAAACCAGAAATAAATCGAGGGTCGTCGTGACATCGCGCTCCACCACAAGGGTACGACAGGATGGCGACTCCACTGGGGAATTAGGACTAGGCTTGGTAATTTGTTTGTTTATGTTATGTGTTGTTGGTTTTTGTTTTTTTTTATATGAATGATACTTTGTTTACAAGCTTTAGCATGCATCTTTACATTCTGTCATGCATGATATAGTCATTCATCACTTCATCTTTTTGAGGGTACACACCTTAAATTTTAAGTTAAGTGGGGAACTAGCAGTTTGCCTTATGACTTGAGTCAAGGTTTAAGTTTGTGAAAACCCCAACTCTTTGCTGAGTGTTTAGATTGATAGTGATTGGTACACGTGCCATCTCGCTATCTGCTGAACCCCCATATTGCCTTTACGAGGGTGATCACTAGGACAACAAGAGACCCTTTTTAGAGACCAAGTAGTAAACCTATCCCGTGTCTCACGTAAAGGAACTAGAACCTATCCTTAGGGTGTATGCACCATAATATCTTTTGCATCAAAACAAGTCTAACCCCAAGGCATCTCGAATTGCAGGACTTGTGAACAAAATGACCACCATCGCTAAATTTTCCATCATAGAATATAAGAAAAATTATGAATTGTCACAATTGACTAAAGGAGACTGCCTTAAAAGCAATGCTAAGAAGCTGTCACCAATCAAGAACTTGAATTGCATTATGAATGAGGTAAACAAGTTAACGACTCACTTTCAGAATGTGGATAAAGATGCATTTTCTAAGAAATATGGATGTTCGGTGGAAATTGCAAGGGTAGAAGTTTTAAGCCCAACTGTGTGAGCCTTAGTTCATTTTTGGGATCCAGACTACCATTGTTTCTCTTTTAGAAGTATAGACCTATGTCCCACTATGGAGGAATATGGGATGTTGACTGAGTTTCCAAACAATCTGTATAGGATTTATTTTCCTTTGAGATCTGATAAGATCATCCTCGAACTGTCAAAACTGCTCAGAATCGCCAACTTGGAAAAGTTTTTGGAAAAGAATGCTATCGGTCTGAAATGGAGGATGCTAGAAATTGAACTGGAAAAGAAGTCAGGATCAGAAAAAGAGAGATTGATTGCCTTGGGCATATTTGGCCCTGTGTTGTTCCCAAGCCAAACGGGTGTAGTGAGTTTGGAGGCTGCTGCTGCTTATGTAGAGTATGAGAATACACAAACCAATCCAGTGACTACTATTTTAGCTGAAACCATCTTGACACCTAACCATTGTAGGAAGATCGGAAAAGGAGCAATGAGATGTTGCATGCAGTTGTTGTATATCTGGATAGTTACACTACCAGAAAATTTTTTCATCGGTAATTTTTACCAATGGAAATAATTGTGTCTCCAACTCTGTTGGTATATACCAACCATATCACCAAAGGGCCTATACAGTTTGTTTGGAAAGTTGCAACGGTGTGGTGACGTGGATTTTTTTCAGACGATTTTACCGACGAAATGACCGAGGGATTCAAACCGAGATAGCCATACAGTGACGTGGCACTTTCACCGGCGGAATTACCGATGGAATCACCGACAGACATGTTCCGTTGGTGATTCCATCGATAAAAGCCTTTATATACCCACTCTACCGACACTCTCTTCCTTTGTTTCTCCTTCTTCCTCCCCTTCTTCTTTCCCATCTCACCTCTCCCCTCCCAAACTGCAGCCAACCACCCATTCCAACTCTCCACTCTTCTCAACACAAGCACTCAAGTTTCTTATACTTTTGTACGTAGTCACAATTAATATCCGTTCTTGTGGATTTTATCATTTTTTGTAAGTAAATCTATCCTTTTTAATTTTAACATTTAAATGTGAATTTTATTATTTTTTTAGTATATGTATTTTGTTAACGTATGTACTTGTTTGATTGTTATTTGTCAAAGAAACTTGTAGTATGAATGTATAATTTTGTAGTTGTTATAGTTTGTTTTAGATTTTGTCAAATTATATT
>Ga0307517_10011145_pt1 | contig 12484 bp, 3 predicted proteins | sample 23_EM_MG_FD_194515 | JGI IMG/M metagenome (GOLD analysis project Ga0307517, IMG submission 194515) | Populus trichocarpa ectomycorrhiza microbial communities from riparian zone in the Pacific Northwest, United States - 23_EM | ecosystem: Host-associated > Plants > Roots > Unclassified | place...
GATATATTGCGAATTAACAAAATATATATATATATATATAATTTTACTAAAGATTTAATAAAAGGAGGGAATGAAAGTTCATGTGTGTTGCCGACCTTTAATGGAAAGGAGGGAATGAAAGTTCATTTTCTTAAGCTTAATCTTATGAAAACCTAGGAAAAACTAAAGATTTAAGGGGGAAATGTGAGATTTTACTAGAATAAACATTCAATCACTTGAAATTAGAAAGATTTAGTGAGGGGAAAGTAAGGTATTAAAAATCAAAAGTTAGGGAGGTGAAGGAAAAAGAAGAAAGCTTGAAGAAATTCTATCTGGTTAGCTTTTGAAATGCATATTATTGTGTGATAAAGTGCTCCAAGCTTATTTTAACCAATTATCAAGAAGTTTAATTGATTTTCTGGATTGTATTCTTAATTCTTGAATTTCAGGTTTTTATGTGAGAATTGAAGGTTTTGTGAAATAGTTACACGATGATGTTGTTCGAGTGGAGTATCATTGAAATGACTTAAAATCATGAATAATTGAACAAAGAAAATTGATAATTTTATATGATTAAAGCCGATCAATTTTAAGGGGGAATTTGGTAAATGATTTTAAACTTGTAGAAATTTTATATTTTGATGTGAATTGATGTAAATATGGTGATTTAGGATGAAATTAATGATTATATCTAGTTGTGGTAGGATTGTTATAGTATTTGGGGTGAGAATTTTGTAAGATAAATATGTAAGATTGTGTTTTGAATTATAAAGGGTGTGAGTAATATTGGTAAGATGATTTATGATGGAAATAATTAAGAAGAAACAAATTATGAGAAATTAAGACCCTTGGGGTTAGTCAAATGAAGAAAGTTATTTTAGATAATTGATGTATACTTTTGTGACATTATAATCAATTATGAGTAATGAAAAGGAAATGTGGGGAGAATTTAGGCAGTTAGGAAATTAAGTCAATAAACTTACATGAAAGATAATAAAAGTTATGGATATGAAAAATGCGGATGTCTAGTTCAGAATGTGACATATATTATGATTAAAATTTTTGTAAGGGAACTTCGTTATGGTTCCTAAGTTAATAGGAATGGATAATAATAAACTTGTCTTATTTTGACAAAAAAAAAAACACCTCATGTAGCAGGTAAGCATCCTACACTTTGATTTATTTAATGTTTTTCCCTTAAATTTTATTAATTGTAATTTCTTTGGAAACATAAATCATGAACAATAAATGGAGAAATAATAATGTGAAAGAAAAAGAAAGAATTGTGAACTTGATTAGTTGTCCAAAGTAAATTGGGAGCTAATGATATTAATATGATATACCCATGCACAAAGATTTTCTCTCCCTTATAACAAAGTTGATGAAAATTATGAGAAGTTTCTTATAACCACACAGCCATAAAGATAACTTTTTGATGCACGTGTAGCCATAGAAAAATAACATTTACACTGTAAAATATTTTTCTCTATTTTTGCTAGTTAAAATCTTCCAAACATATCTATTTAAAAGATTTAGGGGGGATGATGGTATAAAATTATTTAAGTGTTCTAAAAAAAATTAATTTATTATCGTTTAGGCATGTAAGCTAAACATCAATAATTATAGTTATCGTTTGGGCCATATGGTCGAAACGATAAAAAATTAAAGAACAAGAAAACATGATATCCACTTTTCATGAGACACTTGCAACAATAATATTTGATAGTATAAAAAATAATTAATTTGTTTTTGTTTGAGACATGTGACCCAAACAACAACTATCCTTTATCATTGTTTGAGCCTTGGTCCAAACAACAACACCCATATCATTTAGGCTTGACCTCAATAGGTTACACCCTATAGTTTTTCCACTATTTTTTCAGCACATTCCAATGTACTTTTTTAAATTTTAAGTAATCAGAATGCAGCAACACGTTTCACCCACGCACACAATATTTGTATGATTTATTGATATATTTTTAACAAACTCTTTGCAAGTACAAACTTTAATGCATGCATCATATTTTTTTAGTTAGTGTTTGACATCACAAACTAGAACAATTTTCTCTCCTACTATTACTGATTAAGCATTAGAGAATCCTTTATTCTACGAGGGATTTATTTTCTAAGGATTACTCAAGCCTAGATATAAGCCAAATATGAAGCCTATCTCATGCATCTTGGTTCAGTTTTACAAACTGTGAAAAGCCTAATTTCTATGCAATGGTTTATCCCGACTTCATCAATATTCATGTTAGTTAATTATAAGAAAAATAATCAGAAAACTATAAGTAATGGGTATTGGCCATTCAATTGTAGTAAGTAGACCGGACAACTAAAAATGTTAAAGATATAAAACGAGCCAAATAATTAGAATAGTAAAGAAGAAAAACTCATTTTAACATCTAATATAATATATGTTAATGATATTCCAAAATTCAAGATACTTAGGAATAAGTTTTTTGGTAGTTAGATAATAGGTTTAATCAAGTGTTCATGCAATTAGATCCATTTTTCATTAGGAAAGGAAATGTGGTGGCTTGATGTAAGGATTGTGATACCTATAAGAAAAAGTATTTCTGGTGGATTTAGGGACCCTCAGTACTTAAATCAGTATCTTTATAGAAAAAAAATAAATTAAATATGCAAAAGAGTATTAAATTCTAATAACAAGGTTGTTTGTTCTTGTTTTTTATATGAGAATAAGTGTTTTATAAGAAAATGATGTGTATATATTGAGAATGAAAATTATGAACCCCTTACCTAGGTGGTTCAAATGACATTTATATTTCATGAATCTCGTCTTTTTGCTTGAATAAAGAGGTTGAAAAGTCATTCAACCCTGATAATATTAATAAGAGATTAAATATCTCTTACACATGTATTAATAAGAGATAAATATCCTTACACAAACATTAATAAGGAACAAATATTCTTGATACATGTGTTAATGAGATGAAAATATGATCGACCAAAAAAATGGGGTTGAATTAAGATTTAGAAAAAAAAATAAAATTTTTATATCAAATGTGAAAAAACAATTTCATATTATACTTAAGGAAGGGCAAAAAAGTAAATTACCCTAGAAAATAGTATAAAAAAGGGGGATTTTCTTCTCTTTAAGTCGACAACTACAAACAAAGTAAAAGGGAAGAAATTCTCAATTTTTCTCACCAAGAATTTTAGAGAAACCAAGAGAAAATCAAAGGATTTAGGGAAGAATTGAGGGAAACACATACACACATCTCTAAACACTTGATTAAGAATGAAAGAGAAAAAAAATAATTAAAGAGAGGGGCTCCATAATCATGGCAGCAAGGAAGAAAAAAAAAGGATTCAGAAAATTTTTAACTGATTAAGATTCAAAGACTTGAATAACATCTAGTAAGGGGTTCTGGACCTACTCTAGCAATTTCATGTAATTCAAATAACATTTAATGTAGAAATCATGAATTTTAGTATAGGGTTTATAGAAAAAATTTTGGAAAAATAAAAATTAACTATGAATTGATAAAATTTAATTAGATTAAGTTGTGTTGGGTGTTGAATTTAGTAGAATTAATAAAGAAAAATATAGGGTCCTTAAGAACCTAAATGGCCTGTCAAAGAGGAAAGTTAGGCTCATGATATATAATTACATGTAATTAAGTGAAATTATTGTGAACTAATGTATATTTATGTGGGGAAATAATTTTCAGAAGAATTGAATTATAATTTGAAATTTTGATTGAAATGTTGTAGTGTAGTCATAGATTTTGTTAACATGAATATTACATAAATTGACTTTAGATGCTTGAATAAAGATTTAAATGAGCATGAAGGGTTTTAAAGGATTGAAATTAATGATATTACAATATATATATATATATATATATATATATATATATATATATAATTTGGAAATGAGAATTTATTTGGTTATGAATATAAAAATAAAATTTGATATGTCTGTTGATACAGAAGAAGCTTTAGTATTGGTATTTACCTAGTAATGGGTAGAGAATTTAGATTGTTGTAAGAGGAAATAATATAAGCACTTAGACGAACCAAGAATTACCCAGTGTTGGATATAGGTTAAAAGAGCTTAATATGAAGATTACAATTTAGGGAAAAAAAAATGTGTATTAGAAATAATGATAGATGAGAAATATTGATATAGAAAATAAATTGTGTAAGTTAAAAGTAAATTATGTTAATGGCAATTGAATAAATGAATTGTGTTCAAACATGTCATTGCATTTATTTTAATTGCCTTGGTAAATTATTGTTACATACTAAATTGTTGCTCGTATATTAATTTACAGGTACCTATCAACCTCGAGCAGCATAATAGATATTTAGAGATCTTTGTTAATTTTGTAAAGGATTGTAATAATTATCATTTGTAACTGAATGTCAATTTACCTTGAATTATGTAATTATAAATTCAATTTAATTGTGCTAGTGTGTGGTGTTATACTCATGCTTTTGTTGTAGCTTATACTAATAGTATCAGATAATTTATGATTATAGATTTTGATTTGAATTTTGAATATTATAATTACATACATGATGTGACATTAAAATGAACTACAATGATTGTGATAAAATGTGTTGCGAAATGATGAGTTTAAGATGGTTGGGCGATAATTAGGCTTTGTTCAATGAGTATATTAAGATGTTACAAGTATTTGTCGATAGCTTGAAATCTCCCGGTATAGGTGAGACTCTGTCAAAATTCCAGTAGATTCATGTAAAGCTAAGTTTTTTTAAAAAATAATCACCCTAAAAATAGTAATTATTTACAAGAAATAAAGTTTAAAGTGTATGAAAATACTAGGGTGTTACAAAAGAACTTTGGTTTGATAAAAAAAATCCTGAAGGTATTGGAATTGGGTCACAAAACAAGGCCTAAAAAAATACTAGGACATGTACTTGGCCCATGCACATTGCCTGGTATCACAAGCACCAAGCTCGCATGCCTGTACTCAAGCCTCATACTTGAGCCTATAAACGCTTGGCGTAAACGCTTGGCGTTTAAGCTTGGCCCATTGTCCAGCCCTTTAAGACTTAAATAGTTATTAAAATGAACTTCGAACGAGAGGTAGTTTAAAAGATAATTATAAATTCTAATCCATCATTTGCCTTTATCATTAGAAATCCAAACATTTTAATCATATCCGTTGGAGGCTAAATTGAGGTTTCTTCAAAGATACAAATTGGAATTATAAGCTATTCGGTCAAAGTTGTATTAGGAGTCCTTTTTAATCATTTATCTTCTCTTTTTTTTTAGAAGGTGGCCGAATTTTGTACTTGAAAGGCAACCCAACTGGACTTTTTATGGACCCAGGTTAGCCACAGAGCTTTGCATCTTTTTTGAACAAAGGTTGCAAATGTCACATCTAGATTCTAAAAGGTTTTCGAAGGGTTGGGCCATTAGACTAGCTGGCCTGTGCCTCTAAAATGTATATTTACTTAAAGAGTTAATTGATAAATTACATATACTATTAGAGAGGGAGAAACTTTACACGATAAAAAAACATCTATTGTTGATCTTGCTAAAGACGATTTGATTTATAAATGGATTAAAAATCGTAGTGTTAATCAGTATAACATAAAGTTTAAGAAAAAATATTGATAGATAATATAAATTTTATGAGGTCAAATTGAAATTAACACTTCTTATCGTTGACCATGAAGCTTTTTGAGTGTTGAAATCTTTATTATTTTCTTTTTACATAATAAAAATAAAATTTTATAGATGACTACAGTGGTGGCCCATGTAATTCTATGAGCCGGGTCAAATGTTTTCTAAAATAAAGTAAGATTTCTTGACAATAATAAAGTCAATCCAGGTTAATTTGACAAACATGAGACTCATGATATAAGATCGGGATAACCCTGTAAAAAAGTGAAAAAAAATAAAAAAAACCTCAAGACCTAATAATCTAATGTTAAAGGATGAAAGTTAAAAAAATCAATTTCAAAAAAGTAAATGTTGAAGAAAAAAACCTCAGTTAACCTGAGTTACTCTACTAATCTGCCAAGTGCGATATTAGAACAAGATTAAAAAAATTATCTTTTTCCAAAAAAGAAACCTAGAAAAAAAGGATTGAGGTTAAATCTATATATAAAAAAAATAATGAGAAAAAACACGTGTTAACTTGACTAACTCGCACCCGGAATAACCTTACATAAAGGAAAGTGAATAAAATCACAAAACTTAAAGCCTAATAATTTCATGCCAAAGGATAAATTTGAAAAAAAAATGATTTTTTTTAAAAATGAGTCAACCTCGGTTAACTCAATAACCAAAAACTCAAGATATGAGATAGGGATAACCTCATAAAAAAGAAGTTGAACAAATCACGAAGCTCAAGTTTCGATAACTCAATATCAAATGATAAAACTAATAAAAAAATTAGTTCTTAAAAAGGACAAAAAAAAAAGACCGAACTTAAACCAGACTAATTTTCAAAACCAGTGGCCCGGATCATAAGATCAGGATTACCCCGTAGAACGCAGACATTAAAAAAAAAAGCAAAATTTCCAATCATAAAAAATTAAAAACCAAAACAAATAAAAACAAAAACAATGAGGATCAAATCTTGTACAAAAAATAAGAAAATAATTACAGATTAAATGAAAAGGAAAAGAAATGAAGAAAAGGATAAAAAACATCATTAAAAAAAAGGGACCAAAATTGGATACAAAATTAAATGAAGTGAAATGATGGACTAAATTGGAAAAAAATCAAGTAAAGGAAAAAAAAATAGTAATAAAAAATAAGGACTAAATTGGATACCAAAACTAAATGAAATAAAATATTGAAGGATGAAATTAAAAAAAAACAATAAATTTCAAAAAAGCATTAAATCAAAATAAATAGAAATAAAAAGAATGATTATCAATTTGAAATAAATTCAAGCTGGAGGATACAATTGAATTTTTGAAGACACGGCGTGGATACCAAGGCCTAGGAGAAAAAAAAAGGGGGGGGGAATAAAAAAAAGTTCATTGCTTTTGAACTGCTAAAAATTTGACCACACGTGCCACCCCATCAATTATGTTGCAACTAGCCGCATCAAATGACACTACAATTAGTTGTTTTTAGCCATAAACTCCCCACACAACTCCAAAATGGCACGTGAGATGATGACGCTACACACACGTTAATATCTAAACAACCTTTAAGGACATCTGAATATTATGAAAAAAAAAAACACGTGGTAAAGACAAAAATGATATGTCAAATCAGCCTAAAAATTTTTAATATCAATATTAAACTTGTCATTTAACTGTTCAAAAAATATGAAAAGACTAAAAACCTCCTCTATGAAAGTTTAATATTTTTTAACTTTTAAGGGTATTTATATTATTTTATTGTGAAAAAAAAATAAAAAAGACAAAAAAAACCCTAAACAAAAGGCATATATATTTTTTTAAAGGCAAGAAAGTAATTTTACTGGATAAAACAATAAAATTAACTAAAATATCCCTAATCTATTTAAAAATAACCATTGAATCTTCTAGAAAAGTTAATTTTACCCCATAAACTAACAATTGATTCTCTATTCTAATCCACAATGAATTAGCTTCGCAGGCCAATACATTACTAATCTCTTTTAGGGTTTTTTTTGTTTGTTATAATGATATTGAATAATATTAGTCCTTTGAAATTGGCTAGAAATATATTTATGATTTTTTTTCTTTTCATAATATAAGTTCGGAGACCGACATGAAAACTCGCGGCACCTCTTGTTCATGCTTGGGCTGGGGAATCAGCAAGAACAATTAGGCCGGACTAGGCCATGTAACAACAGATCGGTTCCTACCTAGGCGTGACTTAGCTAGGTCCATTATTAGGCTTGCTAGTTGTGTCAGTGTGTTTGGGAACGTATACAATTCAACTATGCACAAACTTTACTTTTAAAAACTAGTTTTTTTTCTTGTTTTTTTTTCATGTTTTTTTTTATGGGCTTCATAAAAAAATCTTAATTTTTATTATATTTCCAAATACACTCTTAATAAAATGAAAAGAGTGAGAATTTAAGGAATACTTTGTATTCAAAACTTCAATAATATTATAGACGTGAATTATAAGATATTAATAAAATTATATGTGTGTATATATGGAGTAAATTATAAATTAGTCCTTTTTATCCATTTTACATTCTTTTCAACTTATTGTATTTTTTGTTTTAGAATATAGAAAATTAATAAATTAATAAATATTATGAAAATATTGATGAGAAAATAATATGTTTTTTAAAAAATAAAAGAATATCAAATTAAGGATGGTCAACACTATTTAGGGACTAAATAATTAATTTTTGAAACAAGAGAGACTAATTAATTTGCTTTTTTTTATTAGAGGGGGAGACTAATTTATAATTTAATATATTGATATGGCTCATTATTTTAATTGTCAAAAACCTAAAGTGCTTAAACAAAGAGATAATATATAAAGTAAATCAAAATCTAAGAATAATATAAGTAAAATTTTTTTTTATCAAATTAATAAATTAGATGTTTGATTATTAAATATTCTTTTGTTAAACCTAAATAATAATTAAAAAAATAATTGAATTGAAGATTAATAAATATTTTAATATTTGACAGGTTAATCTAAGTTGATACGAGTCGATCTAATATGTTTTTATTTTAATATTTGTTTTTATAAAAATATCATCTTGACGTTTTTTTAATTAAACTGTATTTTTATCGATCGTTTGAGTTATTTTTTAATCTATAAAATCAACTAGATTATATCAAAATAATTTTTATATAATTTAATTTTTTTTAATTAAAAAACACATCAATAACACCTAAACATGTTTTACATTAAAAAAAAAAAAATAATTTTGATAATGCTGGCAATTATCAATTGCAGGTCTAATAAAACAAGGACTCGGCTTCTTAACTGCTTCTTAACTGCTATAGTACAAAGAACAAGAAGGGAATAACAATATATAAATCTACCTCAAAGCCTGCAACGCTGTCCGCTGGAGATAAAAATGATTTCGATGCGCATAAAATCTGTAGCCATATCTTCTGATGAGCATGCCAACAAGAAGCGGATCTTGTGGGAGCTGTGAAAGGATATCCATCTCGTGCTATATTTCTTGTTTTCCTAGATAAACATGTCATATCTTCACTCTTCCCAGAAACGCAACTTTGTTTTCTATTTAACTTTGTTTAAACTAGTATAATCCAGCTATTGAAGGCCATCAAATTACAAATCTTCATTGAATCATGCACTAAATACTCAAAATCTACACAGTGAAACGCCTGCAGATCTTGCAAATTATACGCTAATTAAATTCTGAATACCTAGAGCTGAATAGGTTTAGGATCATGACACATAAGAAATGCTAATGGGTTTGATTAGCATGCACGGAATTATTTATTTGGGGATACATTAGATAGGGCCAAGGATTTTGTTCTTCTAAGTAAGCCACAAAATTAGTGAAGAAGGTGCCCCTAATTAGGGCATAATTTGCCCATGCACAAACGACACAACATGAGGAATATATGTCGTTGAACAAATGGCCCATCAAGAGAAATTGTAGTCCATGTGCATTCCAAATTAAAAGACATTGAGCAAATGCTCATGGCTAACCACTACTTGTGCTCAAACATGTCTCTTCTTCAAACATCTGGGCTGCCGGGAGGCATTTCACACGTACCATTGTTCTTCTTTTTCTTGGTGGAAAGCTCTTTGGAACTAGAAAGAATGAATATTCCACTTATAAGGGGCCTCTTATGGGTTGATTATTTTTTTTTTCTCATCCCAAAAATCATACATATATTCACGCACTAAGGAAACAAGTAATGAGATTTGATGAATATTTGTCGCTAAGTTGGGCCACTTATTCCTTGATTCCATTAAAGAGCTTGCTTTTGTTGAGAAAAGTCACCTTAAAATTGAATAGAAAATGATTATCCAATATTCTGACGGTTTGAAAGAGAGAGAGAGGGAGAGATTATAGTACTCTCTACCTCCCCCACATGGATTGATACCCCCATGGACTAGCCAACCACCCTCAGAATATTGTAAGCGCCGGAGAGATTTCTAAAACGATTTACCTAACAAAACCTGTAACCATTTATCGAAATCACAAGCCCGCAAGTGAAGACAAAAGCCTCTGAACCTGTTTCGTAGAACATATATTCTATTGCATTATTATTTTGAGATCTCGAGTCTTCCATATATTCTGGGCGAGTAAGACATTGTAAAGCCTGTTTGGCATGGTTAGGTCATTTACTTAATGGCATGGACAACAAAAGAAAGCTACATGTTATCGTCACATTAGCATGAGTCAAGAGTTGAGATCATTTTATCTTGGTCTTTAACATAATTGAAGGGATACACAGTACGCGCACAAATCTTAACGTACTTATAAGCTAGGGCATTCAACAACATTGTCACCTTCAATTGTTGGGTTAAATGTTGTTCGAATCCAAATGCACTGCTTTTGTGTTCAAATATACTATCATGTAATCCAACATAAAACATATATGTTTGTGTATTAGCAAATATATGAAAAGCACTAGCTAGAAAGCTATGGAGCTAAGAAGAAAGGTTGTATTAGAGAATAATATAAATTATAATTTTGAATTTTACCTATCAATTTAAGCTTTTCTAGTTGAATTGATTCTTTGATATAATAATAGAGTCTTATGACCAAGCGATCATGAATTTAAATATCATCATCCCTATTTATTTGATAAAAATTAAACATAAGATAGTTTAGGTCTATGCAAATTTCAAGTTTTAAAGGTTTTCATCTGAAAGGATATATTAGAGAATAATATAAATTATATTTTAAAATTTTATATAAACAACTTAAATTTTTTAAATTAAATTGATTCTTTAACTTATTAAAAAAAAAAGTAATGGTGACAGGAGAAAGGAAAAGTGTTATAATATTGCCAGCCTTCTTGGTTTGCCTCTGTTTTAATGTGGGATTAGTCTCCCAAACAAGCCCTAAATTGACGGTTTCCAAACCCAAGTCTTAAAGTAGCAATTAGTATTATCCCATCATAGTAGAACTCTCCATGTGAGTGTGTTTGGCCCGCTAATCAAGCAAGCGTGTTAACATGCACCCACCCCCATGTGCCTTTAGGTCCCCCCCCCTAAAATTAGCACAAGCAACCATGCTGCCCATATTACACTACCATCTGTCATGATCTCATTTGTTTTGTGCTGCATAATGTCTACATTTTTTGTATATCAAGGGCGGCTTGCATTTTATATATTCCGAGGCTTCTTTTGTCGTGATGCATGCTTTCTGTTACTATATATTTAACTTGGTAGTCTCAAACCCTTTGTCTTCCCTTTTGAGTTAATCTGTTGCGAGAAAGTAAGAAGTCAGCAAACATGATCAAGCTGAGGTCAAAGAGGTTTTGCAGAGGCAGCTTTAAACTTGGTGGTAATGGTGGCGGTGGAGGCAACACTGCTGTCAAAGGAAATGAAAGAGGGTCCTGTGGAGGCACTAATAATGGTGAAATCAAATGGGAGCTTAGGCCTGGTGGCATGCTTGTTCAAAAGAGAGAAAGTGGAGAGAGTGTTGGAGAGTTAATCACAGTGAGGGTCTCAACTGTTTCACAATGGCATGACATCTCCATTGAAGCAACTTCAACCTTCGGTAAGCTATATATATCTCAATTATGTATATCTTAAGTCTTAACTAACATCAAAAGACGAGGCCTCCCTCTCCTATATTCACCAATGTATATATATGTTCATCAATTATCAATCTACAAGGGGGATTAATCTAGATATTTTTAATTCATCAGAGGAATTGAAGATGGTATTGTCATTGGTAACTAGCTTGGAGCCAAAAGAACAAAGGCTACTGTTCAAAGGAAAGGAGAGAGACAACAGTGAATACTTACACATGGTTGGGGTTAGAGACAAGGACAAGGTGCTCTTGTTGGAAGATCCAGCTATCAAGGAAAGGAAGCTTCATGGCTTGGCAGGAGGCCAAGCCATTGGGACTCCTTGTCGTACCATAAGTGTATAATGTTATTAATCATTGTGCTGCTAACCACTACAAAGCATGTTATTGATCTTCGTGCTGCTAACCACCAAAAGAATAGCCACAAGTAATTTGGTGATGGCTTTCTCTTCAGTTCTTGGTTAGAGTAGTGAGTGACTTAATTAATCAAGGATTAATTATTGTATTATTGTGAATTTAACATGTGGGAGCTGATGCATATCCGAGTCATTTTGCAAAGCTTACTGTGTTTATAAAACTGTTGGTTTTTTCAGTTCATTATTATAATGATGTTCGTCTCTTTCAATAATTCATGTAATTATCCAGGCGTGCACACGAACAAAGATATATATATGTATGTTGATGGAGTAAAAAGCAAAATGTGGGTCATAAAAGTAAGGACAGTTCAGTGACAAAGCGCTGGCAGTTTTGTTGTTTCCCAAGCTAGAATGCTTAAGCCGAAAGGAAGGATTAGTCATCAATCCTTGAATGAACAAAATATTGGTCTGAGGCTCATAATGCTT
>Ga0307517_10011146_pt1 | contig 12483 bp, 8 predicted proteins | sample 23_EM_MG_FD_194515 | JGI IMG/M metagenome (GOLD analysis project Ga0307517, IMG submission 194515) | Populus trichocarpa ectomycorrhiza microbial communities from riparian zone in the Pacific Northwest, United States - 23_EM | ecosystem: Host-associated > Plants > Roots > Unclassified | place...
AATATGCATCTGAATAGGTAATTAAAAGTTATTTCTCTAATAATTGTAAGTAAAATGAATAGTGATTTCATATTGTTAATCAACAAGACTTGAATTATCTTAATTTGCGCATGTTTTAGCCCTTTTTTTTTTGTTTTAATTAACATGGATGTCCAAACTCCAAATTAACTTGTTTGTATCTAATTTTATCAAAATACTAGAAATCATGAACATTATTATAATTGTTTTTTTTTTTTTTATGTTTTTTAATGTGAATATTTAGGTTAATTTATATATATTTTAATTAATTAAAACATTGCAGGAGTGATTGCAGGAGTGATAGGCGTGTACACTAAGACTTGAATCTAAAATGCAGAAATAGGAAAACTCTACTAAGATCGCTGAGCCACAGGCGTGCGATGATAGAATGTTGTACTTTATACGTAAAGAGGTTATGCTTTTCTGGAGGATGTTGTACTTTCGCTGATGCTGTGAAGATAGAATGTTTATTGATAACTGTAACATTTTTCTATGAATTATATGCCTTTTCTGGGTGGGTTATAATTAATTAATTTATATACGGTAATGATTATAATTGTCGGAATAATTTGTATTGAATAGAAAGAAGAAAATTTATGTTTTCATAAAAAAAACTAATGAGTAATTTATATAAATATTTATAATATCAAAGATTGACGTACTTGACATTAAAATTTGACAATAAAATTATTTATTTTAATTTTTAAAATTTTACTTTATTGACAGAAGCTAGTTTATAGATGTGATTGTTGGAACTTAAAAGTAAACTGAGTTTACCATTATTTAATTTAATTAAATAACATAATTTGTTTTTTAACAGATGTATAGTTCTATTGCATTATTTCAAGTATTTATATCATGTAATTACACAAAATCCAGTACACAAAATTATGTAATTACATAATTTTTTTTTCAATCTTCATTACAAATTACTCCAAAATCTCATGACGCTACAATGCAGGCGCTTCAACGTCGAGTAGGGAAATGATAGCATGTCCAGTAGTTTTCGTTGACATATGTCAAGATACCATACTTGACAAGTGATCGCTGCAAACGACAGCTTACTTGTAAAATATTTCATGAATCTTGATTGCATGTCGGATCAACATATTAGCAGCTGATAATGCCATGACAGAGAGATGAAGATTAAGGATGATCAACCATTGGATAATTAAGTTTAAGATATCGATAGGTTTTTGATCAGTTTTTTACTTCCTCTTGGCATTTGTTGGGAAAGAAAAATCTCAAATGCGTGGTTATTCATTGAAAGATTCACTTTCTTTCCTTGTTTCGATCACAAATTGCAACCATAATTCTTCACCGCCAAGACTTTTTACATGGTGTTCGATTATATATGCAAGAGACCAACTTTCTTCGGGATAAAAAGTTAAAAGAGATGATGAGATGACAGAACTGTCAGCTAATGCATGTGGGCATGCAGTGAGTGGCAAACAGATAAAGAGGTAAAATATATAGCTAGATGGTTGATCGTTGTTAATCTCAAATGCTTTCGGCGAACGCATAAATAGATCGACAAGATCTTCAGGCGCAGAGATGCATAGGGGAGTTTGATTTTCTGTTTCTGACCCTTGTATCTAGCTAGGGCATATGCAGATATATTCCATTGATCTTGCGTGGTGTGGGGGAGGGGATATATGGAGGATTCCAACTTTTGAGCGTGAGGAATGTCAATGAGACTCTCTTTTGACTCTCGGATGGTCCCAATAGGATTCCTCTTTGGAGCTCAGAAGATACCCTATAGAAAAGTTGGTACAAGGAGAAAATAACATCTCTTTCTTACCTGGCCGATTCTTGTCCAATACCCCCAAAAATATCGATTCCAGCACATGATCGATGCACTTTAGTGAGTGCACGCTAGCTCTGCTCGTATTTGTGCTCTATGCTAGTATTTTAAGAAAACAAAATTTAAAATTTTAAAATATATAGTTTGCATTGGTTTTCAAACACATTTCTATATGCTACTAAAAAACAATTAAATTGCAAGTAAACATTGCAAATTTTTTTTTTTAAGTACAATTTGCAATGGTTCTAAAACCCAAAATAAAAAAATTCCAATTGCCAACTTCTAAATTTCCGGTTGTAAAGGAGCTGTTATAATTTAGTTGTAAATACTGGAGATGTAAGACTATTAAAAATTATTAAATACAAACACAAATATCAATAGAAATAATACTATCAATAAATTAAAGTAATATTTACTGAAAAAACATGATGTTGCTACTTCTCTCAGTATTCACCAATAAAAAATACTGAAGGAACTATAATTGAAAATCAAGAAAAAAAAAATTAACATGTCAATATTATAGATGATATTTATCGATGAATTATGTTTATCATTAATACTTGTTGGTGAATTTGTTGTCAATATTTAAGTTATATCCTGACAAATAATTCATCCTTTCTTCATTATCAAAACCCGCTTGAACCTAATAAAAAATGTATATTTATATTATATAAATATATATATTTGTAAAATATTTGGAATTTTTTAATATAATGTGAATAAACACATATATTGATACATAAGCCACTACTTAAGACTTTCCTAGTTAAAAGTAGCTCGCCACTTATAATTGAATATAAAGCCAAAAGGCCATAAGGAAAGATTGTTGGCACACCTCCAAAATTTGCTATTAGAGACTCAAATGATAAGTCGCTAATGGGCTCGTGTCGTGGAACTTAATTTGAGCCTAGAATATCAATGCGCAAATTAATTATGTTAAATAGTTATATTATTGGAAGTAATAATTGTTTTTTTAATTTTTTTTTATTTAAAAATATATTGAAATAATATTTATTTTTAATTTTTATAATTTATTTTTGATATCAATATATTAAAATAAACTGAAAATACTAAAAAAATAATTTAAAGTGAAGAAAAAAAATTAATTTTTTTTTTAAAAACACTTTTAAAATACAAAAACAAATAGCTCATAGAAAAGGTAAACAATATAAGTTCAGAAGAATCTTATTAATTATTTTCATTATCATCACATGTACATTTATATTGTTTACAGAGGGAAGTTGTTACACGAGATAAGAAGATAAGAGAGGATTCAAAACCACTACTAGATAAGGATGAGATAGAAGTCCTGCATGGACTTTCCTCTGTTTCTGTTACAGCCCCTGGGAAGAGAACAAATCATGAGCTTGTCTCTTAGCAGAAGAAAACGAGCTATGGTGAGACCCTTTGTAAAAATATTTGTTATTTGATCAACTATACTGATATACTGAGCTGATATATCTTTAGCAATAATTTTCTCGCGAATGAAGTGATAATCAATTTCGATATATTTTTCCTAGCATGAAAGACATGATTTTATGCCAGAGCAAGAGCACCAATATTATCAACCCAAAGGGTTGGGGAAGCTGTCAGGTGAAGATGCAAATCTTTGAAAAGCATTCGAATCCAATAGAGCTCAGCAGTAGTGATTGCCATGGAATGATATTCAGCCTCTGTACTAGAACGAGCAACAACATGTGGCTTCTTCCCCGCCCATGAGATTAAACAAGGACCTAAGAAAATCCCGTAGCCAGTGGTGGAGCGCCTATCATCCGGGCTCCCAGCCCAATTCGAATCACAGTAGCCATGCAATTGCAAAGAACCTTTTGAAAAGTAAATGCCATGCTCAACTATAGATTTAAGGTATCGAAGGACCCTCTTTGTAGCTGTAAAGTGTGTAGTTGTGGGAGCATGTAAAAATTGGCAGAGTTGATTCACACTAAATGCAAATCAGGTCTTGTCAAGGTACAATATTGTAATGCTCCAACTATGTAACGATAAACTGATGAGTCAGGAAGAGGATCACCATCAAATTTTGACAACTTCTTACCAGAAATACATGGAGTCTGATATGGTTTAGCTCCTGTCATGTTGGCACGATTCAATAAGTCAACAATATACTTAGATTGATGCAAATGAAGACCTTCTCTGTTTCGGTGAACCTGAATACCCAGAAAATAAGAAAGTTGTCCTAAATCCTTCATTGAAAATTCATGTTGAAGCTTGGTAATGAGATCAGAAACATCAGTTGGCTTATTGCTTGTAACAATAATATCATCAATGTAAATCAGAACATAAATACGCACTGCCTCTTGAAGAAATACAAATAATGATGTATCCACAGTGGATCCCATAAAACCAAGATCAAAGAGTACCTGGGAGAGACGTTGAAACCAGGCTCGAGGAGCTTATTTCAAGCCGTAAAGAGATTTGTGGAGGCGACAAACAGAATTAGACTGAGATGAATCTACAAAGCCTTGTGGTTGTTCCATAAATATTTAATCTGTCAACTGTCCATGTAAAAAGGCATTAGAAACATCTAATTGCCGAATAATCCAATCATAATGAACTGCAAAAGCAAAAATGAGACGGATAGCAGCTGGTTTAATAACTTGACTAAAAGTCTCAGTGTAATCGATGCCATCTTGTTGCTCAAAACCCTTTGCCACAAGCCTTGCCTTATAACGATCAATTGTGCCATCTGATTTTTGTTTAAGTTTGTAAACCCACTTGTTTCGAATCACATGTTTATGAGAGGGTCGTGGACACAAAGTCCAAGTACTATTGGAGTTTAAAGCATTATATTCGGCAGTCATAGCATCTCTCCAATGTTGGCTCTTTGAGGCATGTGTAAAGGTAGTTGGTTCAGGAGGAAGGATGATAGTATGAAGAGCTTTGAGAGGATTTTTGTAGAGTGATAGAGGTGAAAGTCAGAAAGTTGTTTAGGTTTGAGAGATCCAGTAATGCTACGAGTAATCATCCGAGAGGGTAGAGAAAAACACTCTAAGGACGGTTGTGTAATAGAGGAAATGTATAGGGAATGAGAGGCTATATATTCTGCTGGTGCAAATATCTCAGGCATATGATGTGGGGATTCTAGAACTATAGGTGACAAGGATAAAATTGGTGGAACTGGAAGAGATAAAGAGGATGATGGATCTTGTGGGGAAATATCTGTAGATGTGTTAACAGTAGGAGAAATAAGAGTAGATAAGTTTGAAGTTGGTGGAAGAGATAAAAACTTACTTGTCAATTTCGTGTGAGAGAAAGTAGAGGGATAGTCCTGTTGTGGGGGAGTAGCTGAATATATATCCTTAGCTGGAAACACATGTTCATCAAACGTGACATGTCGCGAAATATAAACTCCATTGGTTAAAAAAATCAAGACATTGATATCCTTTAGAATTGGAACAATAACCCAAGAAAATACACTGTTTACTGCGAAAAGATAATTTATGATCATTATAAGGTCGCAGTAATGGATAACACACACATCCTTTGAGAATAGAATAATCTGGTTCTGCATTAAATAACTTGGTGTATGGAGTATTGTTATTTAATGTTGGAGTGGGTAAATCTGTTGATGAGATAGATGGCAGTAAGAAAAGCATCAACCCAATATTTGTTAGGCAAGTGTGAGTGAGCAAGAAGAGCTAAACCAGATTCAACCACATGACGATGCTTGCATTCCGCTATACCATTTTGTTCAGATGTGTATGGACAAGAAATTCTATGAACAATACCATTATTTGCAAGAAACGTTTTGAACTGAGAAGAAGTGAATTCTCCACCCCTATCAGTTTGTAATTGCTTAATTTTTCGAGACAGAAGATTTTCAACTAAGCATTTGAATTTAAAAAAACAAACAAAGATATCTGACTTGTGTTTCAATGGAAAGAGCCAAGTGAAACGGGAAAAATCATCAACAAATAAGACATAAAACTTGCAGCCACTTATTGACTTTACTGGAGAGGTCCACACATCAGAGCGTATAAGCTCAAGAGGAAAATTCGATATGCGACTAGAAATTAAAAAAGGAAGCTTTTTGCTTTTTGCCAGTTGACATGGCTCACATAAAGATTCTTGTCGTTGTGAACTAGACAGAGACAACTGAGAATGACATAACAAAAGTTGGAATACAGAAGAAGATGGATGACCGAGTCGATTATGCCAAACTGAAACTGGAGCTTTGACACCAATGAAAGCAACCAAACTGCGACTTTTATTTGATGAGAAATGTTTCAAGTATATCGGATATAGACCAGCTTTACTCGGTCCCTGCAACATAATTTCTCCCGTCTGCATGTCCTTCACAAGAAAATGACTAGAAGTAAGTTGAAAATAACAATTATTATCATCACAAAACTGTTGAATAGAAAGCAGATTAGTAGAAGCTGAAGGACAATGAAGAACATTATTTAAATGAAGTGTAGACGTAGGTGTTTGGATAAGTGTGGAACCAGTATTGGAGATTTGCAAACCACCACCATTTCCAACACTCACTATTTCTCCACCTTGATATGGTTGTTATAGGGCCAAGTTATCCAATGCAGTAGTGATGTGATTGTTAGCACCACTATCAGCAAACCATGGTTCATTGTCATTGACATTGTGAGTGTGTGCTGCCATTGCAACCAACTGAGATGGTGGGTGTCTCCCTTGATAAGAGAAATCCATGCGATGATAGCAATCTAATGCTTGATGGTTTGGCTTGTTACAAATCTGACAGAGAGTACGATTTTTGTTAAAAACTGTAGATAGAGGCTGATTCTCATTTCTAGAGAAATTTCCAGAACTTGTGTTGATGGTGCTGCCATTCCGAGATAGATGCTGTGTACGAGGAGAATATGATGGATGCTGAGTGCGAGGAGAATATTTAGGTGACCTAATCTATACTTTTTGCTGAATCCGGATGAACCCTAATATTGATTGAATAATGCAAATTGGCCAGCCTCCGGAGGTACTGCCTTGGTCTGATTTTCCAACAAAGTTTCACAACTAAGCAGTTCAGATTGAAATTCATTGAACGAGAGAGAAATATCTCTTGTTGCAAATGAGAAGGAAGTGATGAAAGAAGTATAGGCAGTACTAAGACCACCAATAATATGAGATATCGGATCATCATCTTCAATAGGCTTGCCCACAGCAGCAAGTTGATTGGCTAGGCCTTTAGCAGTATGAATATAATCTGCACAAGATTTATTCCCCTGCTGTAGATTTTGAAGTTGTCTCTTCAAATGTGAAACACGAGAGCAATTTGGAGCAGCAAACCGATTGGCCAGTGAATCCCATACCTCCTTGGAAGTATTCAAGCCAAAACTGTAGGGAGAATTGTCTCCGAGAGAGTAGCATTCAACCAACTAAGTAAATACTGATCCTTTTTGGTCTATAAAATAAAATTTGGATCCACTATAAGTGTAGCTTGTCCATTTGAATCAACAAGAAATTTAGAAGGACAAGATTATGAGCCATCAACAATACCCAGAAGATCATTACTCCTTAAAATAGTAAGAAATTGAGACAACCAACCAAGATAATTAGAGCCATCTAATTTGACAGAGATAAGATGATTAATAATTGAAAAAGTGATGTTTGGACTAGAGGAAGCCATGAAAAAGGATATGTTTAAGGGTGTTAGCCAAAAAGCTCTGATACCATGTAAACAATATAAGTTCAGAAGAATCTTATTAATTATTTTCACTATCATCACATTTTCATTTATATTGTTTACAGAGGGAAGTTGTTACGCGAGATAAGAAGATAAGAGAGGATTCAAAACCACTACTAGATAAGGATGAGATAGAAGTCCTGCATGGAACAGAGAACACAAAATATTTAATAAAATTAGTTTTGAGAGAGTTGAAAATTAAATAAAAAAGAATTTGCTCTCAATGGAAACCCTTACCAGTTCTCTCTTGTTATCGAATTTCAATCAATCCTTGTTTGAACTCCAAATCCTAACTTCTTCGGAATAATCTGAGCTCCAACTATAACCAATCCCTGATTGGAATTTAAAATATCTAATTTCTAAGATAAAGTTTAGGTATTAGAACTAACTTCATGTCTCTTTCTTTTTGTTTTAATTATTTGCATGATGTATTACACACAGTCCAGTATATCTTATGTCCAGTTTATTTAAAATATCTATTTATTTTTTTGTCAAATGCTATCCACTCTTTTCTTTGTGCATGGTTCCCCAATATAGAGTTTACTACATGCAACAATATGGTTACATATTTGGGTTTTTTTTTTTTTGAAAAAAGATTTGAGTATCCATCACTTTTTTTTTCAATAATAATATAATTGAAGTAGAAGCTATCTCATTTTGTAATTCGGGTTCTTCTGGAAATTCCCTCGAAGCATAAAAATGTGGGGTGTTCATGCCGATTTGTCGTCACCGCGACAGAGTAAGTGGCCGGAAAAAATTATCGGCCAGAAAAATAAAAAACCAGTAAGGCCAATGAATGGGAGGGGAAAAAAAGGAGCTTTGTCCGATTGATTCCAACCCATGTCATGTATCTAGAGGCCAAAAAACGTGGAATTTTTGCGATAATATACACATGGTAGACCGACCCCCTTGTTCTGAAGTCAAACTGGAAAGAAAAGAGAGACCTTTAAAAAAGGATTGAAGATGCTTTGTTGACCAGAACACAACCTTTTTATCATCATGGTCTAGGTTTTCTTTGAGGCCACACGTGCATCAAAAAAGTATTAACAAAAGGGATACCCGAGGGCCGCTCATGACTATCTTTTATTCCTTTTTGACTCTCCAGAACTTTCCAAGATTTTATTAATTCTTCAGATTTCCATTTATGGAAGTTAAGAACATGTTTATGTTTATTAGAGTTTGGACAATGGACAATTGTTAATAATATTTTCCTGTTATTGGCTTATAATAAGATTATCTGACTCGAGCGGCTTTTGATCAGCCTCGTTTATACTATGCAAAATTGATAGGTGATCCCTCAAGAGATATCAGGAAGTCTGGCATATGTGGCGAAGCAACATAATTATTTGAAAAAATTGTCCTATATTTCAATTATCTTCATATTTATATGGTTTTTCAAAAAATAAAATAAAATAAAATAACATCATTGCTAAGAGGATAGAAGAGCTAGAGGGAGGATATATATATATATATATATATATATATATATATATATATATATATATAATGTAAATTTTTATAATTTATTAAGACTATGCATTTAAGATAATATACAAATTAAATAATGGAATTGTGCATTTTCTAAGAAAACTAGCTATTGAAATATGTAGCATTCAATACTTTTTTTTCACAATAGTTCAAATTTAACTCTCATTGTATTTTTCATTATTAATAGAGGGTCGACAGAGAAAAATACTAAAATTTTATGTTACTATACTCTATATAAGTATACAATTGCATAAATATATATTTTGGAAATATAGGAGGGTAAGTTGACCCTCCACATTTACACTTTACCATGCTAGTGGCTTGAAAGCCAACAATGAAGAATTTCAATAGAAAGAATCTCAATCTCGAGCAAAAATATCTGAGGGTGAGCTTGGCAAGAATATTAATGCAGTCATGGTCGGAACACCCACAAAAGAAAGCAAATTTATTGCTTAAATTTTAAGCAAATTTCAAAATATTTTAACATAAAATTAAATTTTTTCAATTCCATTCTCATTCAACTTTTTAATTTGTAAGATTTATTCCTTATTATTTTAATAAATTTATTTTAATAAAATATTTTCCAGCTTATTTTTTATAATATAATCAAACACTGAAAAATGTTTTTCAACTTATTTTATGTCCTTACTGTTACTTTACAACCTTTAAATTTTCTATCTTTATAATCAATAGGAAGTACTGCCTTCTATTCTAAACCCCATCTATAAAAAAAGAACTTGGTGTGCACCTTATTATTGTATGTTCGTTTGACCTTTTCCTTATCCATTAGCACAAATCTTTTTTTGTCTATATCATCAAGTTATGCTAACATCGTCGACTGATAATTATCATAAACCTTCTAATTATAAGCAATCCATCGATAAATTTTTTGATATCTTCTAGTTTGGCGAACATTATCGATTGATAATCATAATAATCCATATTCGATTTTTGAGCTCAAATTAAACTTTATGCCGCTAATTCAATGAGAAGGGTGGTATTTTGCCTATAAGTCAACGTTAACGGAGAAGTATCTAATGTTATTTTTTGAGTGGTTCTTCATATCAAGCTCCAGGGTTAAATTCCAATACACAAGAACAAAGTTCGAGATATATAAAAAGTACTAGTATGACTTCAATTTGCAATGTTCAAATGGTTAATGTACTAGTGATTGCTTTTGAGCTTTTGAAATTTTCTTATATGCTTCAGGAGACTTGATACTCTAGTTGGTGTGAGAATGGTGAAGTTGGAAAAGTATAGGATATTATAAGGATTATGGGAATACATAAAAAAACTAAAACTTGAAGATTTTGATTTTGAGATAGATTTGAATAGCATAACCAAGTTGGGTGTTATTTGTGTTGCACCTAACATAAAAATATAATACCTTCAAAATTAAAGGAAAGTATGGAAAATGGAGTTGCCGCGCCTAGTTTTTAAAGAGAACAAGAATTTAAAAAATATACATTGGTTCCTTATATCTAACTAAAGGGTTGATTATGCTTAAAGAAGAATAAAAATCACACTTACCGTATCATTTTCAAAGAAAGGTTACTTTAACTATGTGTTTTATCCTAAATTTATTTGTATTCATGCCATTACTATCCAAAATATATTCTAAGGTTATTTTCAAGTTATTTATTATTGGTGGATATTCATCAAGTTAGTGTCAAACCCTGAATCTGGAGTTTAACAACTTTTTTTTCAAAATATTATTATTATTATTATTATTATGAAGCAAAAGGTTGAATAAAATACTACATTCATCTCATGTTGGTCTGTAGTTTGAGGAGACTCATGGACCCATTATTGACATTATTTCAAGTTTTAAAACATCATGTTAGGCCTACGTCGATCCCTAAAATTAAAAGACATGTTGACTTAACCATTAAAATCCAAATTAAGGTTTAATTGAAACTTGATGTTAACTTGACAAAAACTCATTGACTTACTACTAAGCTTTTTTTAAGGTTTTTTTTTTTAAAAAAATATGTTAGGCCTACATCAGTCCCAAATTGTTAGGCCTACATCAGTCCCAAAAGACTAGGAGACATGTTAACCTAGTTGTTAAAACCCAAACTTAATATAAAAAACATGATCCTAACTTCACAAAAACTCGTTAACATTGTTTTGTTTTTTTTTTTTAAATAAATATTTACTCACACATACATATGTAAAAGACAAAGATGTAGTTTTACAAAATGAAGTTATTGTTATAGTGAAGAAAATAAAAATAAAACAAAATAAAAACACATGAATAAATATTGTCCATGCATGAATAGTATCATATTCATTATTCTTTCATTTGAATAGTAACAACACAAAAACATAATGTAAAAAGAAAAAGAGAAGAAAGAAGTATTAGCTCTCCTTAGGGCTAGATCCAGATAAGGGAGGAGCTGTTGTAGTGGTAGAGATGGTGTCATATGGTGTGATTTTCTTATGGTTTTCTCTCTTTACTTTATGGATCAAGCTAGCTTCATTTTTCTTAGCTCAATCTCTCATTCTCTTCTCTTTCTCTCTCTTTTTCTCTATCTCAACATTTTCTCTCTATATATTAACTCCTATTGTTTCCTGTTTTGCCTCTCTATTTATAGATAATGATGAAGCTCCTAAAACCTTTATTGGTGAATGATCATGGACATTGATTTCCTTTGGTTAATCTCAACCCTCCACCATAGTTGTACATTTTGGCAAAACATGCTTAGATTGGCCTTTTCGCACCAGTTTTACAGCGATTTCATAAGGTAAATGCATGTATTTTTTTTATTAAGAATATAGCACACATGAAGAGGAGATGAGTGGTGTGTTTGTCATTTTTGGAAGGCATGGGAGAGAAGAAAAAATTGGCTAATCTCAGTAAAAAAACCATAAAAAAGATAGAATAAAAACCCTTTTTGTAGCAAACCTGTAGGAGAGAAGACACTTTTTGTGCCTAAGCACAAAACAACATTATTTTGATGCTATTTTTTGTTTAGTTTTCGAGTGAAACAATGTTGTTTTTCTCAAAAGATTTTGTTTCATTTAATTGAGATTTTCATGTTTACACATAAGTTCCCAACATTATTAAAAACTTACAAAAATTTCTTTTTGGTTGTTATAGGATGGTTGTAATGGGGTAAAAATGAAAAGAAGAGTTGTTGCCTAGTATTATAGTCACTAGGAACCCTATTTGGTCTTCAGAGCTCTAAGGTAAGAGATTAATTATGCTAAAGAAAAGATACTATCACCTTTAAAAATTTTATCTAAGATAAGTTGCATTACTACTCTTGTCTTTTATTCCTAATAGTTAGTTGTGCATAATCTATCGATTGTCTATCTACATGGGTTTACTGCAATGAGTTAAACCTATGGTAGGTTTGATGCTTATACATTCTAAAGTCCTAGTTATTTTTTTCACTTCCAACTTATTTGGTGAATTGGCACTTTTATGCCCAATTACTCCTAATCTCATTATGACTTTCATAACCCATTCCTGGCTTATTTCTCAAATTCACTTCCTTTT
>Ga0307517_10011147_pt1 | contig 12482 bp, 9 predicted proteins | sample 23_EM_MG_FD_194515 | JGI IMG/M metagenome (GOLD analysis project Ga0307517, IMG submission 194515) | Populus trichocarpa ectomycorrhiza microbial communities from riparian zone in the Pacific Northwest, United States - 23_EM | ecosystem: Host-associated > Plants > Roots > Unclassified | place...
TTTGATCTTATTAGTTGTAATCTAGTTAATTATTTTAATAAAAATGACTGGTTGAGGATGATTTAGTAATTTAATAACATTTGGTGGAGGATCTACTTTTGTGCTTGAGAGTGTGGTTGTGGTTGTTTTTTAAAGTATTTTTCACTCGAAAATATTTTAAAATAATATTTTTTTATTTTTTAAAAATTATTTTTGATATTAGGGTATTAAAATAATCTAAAAACATAAAAAGATATTAATTTGAAGTAAATAAAAAATAAAAAAAATATTTAATATTTTAAAAAATATTTTTAAAATATAAAAACAATCATGTCGGTTTGAGATTTGTCATCTCACACCGCCCTCGACACTTTTTATCTCATAGCTATATGATTCCAGCTCAGCCGACATGATTTTATGTTCGGGTCGCAAGACACCAATGATCAGTAGTTCGCTCCAGGACTCCATTCCCTCGCTAGCAGGATGCCAACAGAGATGCAGCTGGGAGCCAACCTAGACTTTCCTCGAGCTTGCCGCAGCACCTGAAGATACGGTGGGGCTGAAAGTTACACAGCTGGGTCATGAGTTGGCTTGTTGAATCACCGTTGTTTAACGTTAATTATTATCTTGTTGTTGTTGTTGTTGTTGTTGTTGTTGTTGTTGTTGTTGTTGTTGTTGTTGTTGTTGTTGTTGTTGTTATTGTGAATGTCCGAATTAGCTTGCATGTATCTTAACTAATTCTACAGATTTTAATCAAGAAAATGATTTCATGTCTTTTATAGGCTTCCTAGTAAGAGAGCGTTTTGAAACATGAGTTAACTCGTCTTTTTAAAAGATTCAAGAAAAATTTAATATTTTGTTAAATTTTTTTTATATATTTTGAATCATTTTGATACGCTGATCTTAAAAATAATTTTAAAAAAATAAAAAAATATATTTTAATATATTTCAGCATGAAAAACACTTTAAAAAACAATTACAATCACACTCTCATGTTTTTACAATAGCCTCAGGTGTTAGTGAATCAAATATAATAATTATAAGTAGAAATTGCTAGCATATATATACAAGCTCAATTATCACAATTTGTTCAGAAGCGTTTGTAGGGTAGGATAATTCATCCTATCCAATCTGACTCGTCAAATCTTGTCTCTGCCTGCTGTTTGCTTGGTGTAGGTTTGTGATTGCTATAAAGGGCATCCAAATTATCCTCTGTATTTCCAACGACTGGCCTGGGCTCATATAAACGACTCTCCTGCAATATATTCATTTTCACTTTCAATTGTGTTTCAGATTTATAAATCTTATGAATTAAATCCGAAACGTTTCCTTTATCTTTTAATCATATCCTTTTATCCAGGATGAATATTTTCAGTTCGGTATAATTTTCATTTAAAAAATAACCAAATTAATTTTTTTAAACCAAGTGAAAGGAACTGTTGAGAGAAAAAAAAAATCAACTATTAACTATTAAGATGTTCAAGCATGAATATTAAAATTGTACCTGATTCTCTTGAATATTTTACCTGAAAAGTTCAACAAAATAGGTTAATATCAACTAAAAAAAAAACTAAAAAAAATAAAAAATACAATTTAAAAAAAAGAATACGTAGCATTAAATTTCTCATCCAGATTGACGAGACAAAGAACTTGAAGGAGCGACTGTTAGCTTTGATTTAGAGACAAAAAGATGGAGAGATGAAAATTGTTATTTATAGTATCACCGTTTTTTTATTTCTATTTGAACCGGTTCGGTTGGTTTATTTGGTTTCAACTTTTTAAAATTGAAACATGACCGAACCGAATTGTTTTTAAATCTTTCTAATCGATTTTTTTCACGGTTTGAATTTTTCAGTTGTTTTTTTTCTGGTTATCTCGGTTTTCAATTAGCTTTCAAACATTTTTCAAAAACTAATTCAAACGTTCTCAAGCAAGTTTCTTTGTTAATGTTCATCAATATTACTGTCAAAGTTTTACCAAACCTAATCTTTAGAAAGACCTCTGATCACAAGGTCATGTTAAGGGGGTGGGACTTGCGAGAGCTACAGAGTATAATATAACACACAGTCAGGTTCAACTGGCCATGTTTGGTGCTTCACCTGGATCATTATATAGTGAAACAAAAGAGAGTTTTCGAAAAAGACTGCAATGACCCGTTTGGTACCCTTCTCTTTCTATAGACACTTTAGTTCTGCCTTCACTCTATTCAACCTCCCCAAAATTGGAGGGATTAGGCCTTTATTTGTGATAGTGCACATTTTTTTCTTAAAAAAAGAAATTCTAGCGGTTTTGGGTAGGTCACTCACTCCGACACACCTCAGACTGTCCAATACCTGCCTCTAAACACACCTCCATATATTTTTTCAAGTTCCAAAAAATCACACCACACCTACTTTTTTTTTAGTTTAACATGGATGTCCGGGCCAGCTTGCGCGCACCTCGACTAATCCCACGGGCCCTGAAGTTAACGATCATGTAAGCTTCCAGTGGTCATCATATGAGCAACCACAGGGCTCGAACCTGAGACCACAGAGAAAGCAAACCTCTTGGTCCCAAGCTCTTACCACTGGACCACCACTTAGATGGTTCACACCACACCTACTTGCATGCACACCTTGTGCACACAAAATTTATGTGTAGGAATGACACACACCTACATGCCTCTTCGTGCATAGCAGAAGCACTCAACCTCTTTATTAATAGTACAACGAGCACTACAAATCAATGATGAAAATCAACCTCTCCACCAATAATATTCATTTTCTTATGCTTATAACAAAGTCGTTCTCTATCATTACTTTACACATCATAAAGTATTTGCAACATTACTCTCCATGCTTCACGAGGAGGTAAGATGAGGTGAAAAAAGTATATAAATACTATTAGTCACTAGATAAGACATTTAAGACAAGTTCACGTCATTTAGATTTATTCAAGAGCTTCACACTAGTTCATTCAATAATCACAAATTCATCATTATCTTCATTATATTTCTCTTTTCTATATATTATTTCTCTCTTCTATATTTACTAACTTGAACATTTTTTATTTCAACAAGGAGTTTGTTTTCCAGGGACAATGAAAACTAGAGATAAAAACCTACATTTAATCCCATCACATTTTAGTCTAAAATGAATTCATGAAAAGCCCAACCCAGTGTCTAGGCTTCTTCTCAAAGTTTCAATATATATATATATATGTATTCACACACACCGTGTATTAGTTAATCTTCTATATATATATATATGTATTCACACACACCGTGTATTAGTTAATCTTCAAAGTCATGCTCGCTAGAAACCCTATGCAACTCTACTGTCTTAATTAAGCATAACTTGCTCATCCCTTTAAATATTTGCTTGTGCCTATGCCTAGTCCTTCGAAGTACGGATTAAAGCAAGCAAAGTTTTGCTGTACAATATTTTCAATAAATAAAGTTTAAAACGCATCACAAAACAGATTTGACAGGATTATGTGAATTCATGAGTCCTAAGAAAGAATTCGTCGCCCTTTTTTAGCCAAGTGTTTTAATGGTAAATGCACATTTACAAGTAAATCCCTAACATTTCCCCTCTAAATTTTGCATTATTTTCTGGTCACTCGTAATGAATAGAGTTTGTTAAACATGTCTCCTTCAGTGCAGATAAGGCAGTGGAAAACGATCCGGAAGAAGGCAATGCTTGTTGATAGCTTACATTTGCTTCCTTTTTTATTATTATTATTATCAGATTTGCAGTTATGCCCAGTGTTAATTACATAAATTAGTAACTTGGAAGATTTTACATGTCTGTTCTTCTGAAAATTTTATTTAATTATACTGATTTACTTCAGACTCAAAATGATGCAATTCCTATGTTTTCTTCAAGAGCCAACTCCTTTCGTTGATTTTCTTCCTACACAGCGTGATGCTGCTCCACTCTTTTGCTTAGGCATTGCCATACAAGGGAGAGATGGATTGGAAGAGACAAGCATCGGTGAAGCTTTATCATGAGACAGAACTCATCCTGACAGATGAATAGAAATTACCTGTAAACAAAAATCTGCATTTCGCCAAAAAAATTGCTCATGCACAACACTGAGCAACTGCCGCTATGCATCCAAGCAACTCCGGTTTCACTTGACCTCAAAAGCAGCTTCACTAACGCAGACACACCTTTGGAAGGAGGAAAGAAAGGGGGAAGAAGAAGAAGAAGAAGAAGAAGAAGAAGAAGGAAAAGGAAAAGGAGTAAGGCACCAGGTTTTAAAACATATTATTACAGTTACACAAGTATTGACTTCAGACAGATGCATCCATTTGAGTTATTAACAACAGTCCCAAAATTCCATGACTGGTGGAAGGCTTAACAGATAGGTGTCTCACTCTACTGACTGCATACCTTCATTTACATCAGTAAATATCAACAATCCTGTCATTGATCTCGGCAGCTCCAACGGAAACATCACATATAACCTGCATGTATTTGGGGTATGACCGCCCACCACACCATCAAACATAAATAAATGCTTAACCTATTATCAACCTATCTACCACATATACTATAAGTTTACACCTTGAACAATGATGAAAGGAGATGAAAACTGTAAATGGAAATAGCACTAAATCATGTAGGTTGGGTATGAACACCAGAACTACAGTAAGGTTTCATTTTATCATTGGCCGGTCATGCTTATGATCCAAAAAACACTAATATAGCAGGTTCACTAGTTAAATGCCACAGCAATTATGTAATAAAACATTACGTTATACCACTCCATCAAAGGACCTAAGACCAAAGATGTATATGAAATCATATATATATATATCACGCTAAATTTAAAAGAAGCAAGAAGAAAGATAACTGAAAATAGAAATAATTCCTCAAATAAACATTTTTATCAAAAAAAAAAAGTCCACAGTTAGCGATAGAGGTAGTAATAGTCCAACATACATCTAGCAGTAATAGAAGCTTGCTAGAAAGATTGAATGGTTGATGCAGATGACAGCAGAATACCGTTTGAAACATATAATCCTTATCATGAGTCAGCTCGGGCCTTAAAGAGTCTAGTTCCAACATGTTACAAGTGAACCTGCAAAAGATAAACAAACACAAAGTGCTCATATTTACGAGGAGCCAAAGCTGGCAGAAAAATCCAACAACCAAAGAACATTTAAAAAATCTTCTATAAGAATCGCCCATCATGCAAGCAAAGGCTGATTCTGCAGGATTTAAGTTCACGCATCTCTGCAAGCTTCTCAGATTGGATCTTCTCAGATTGAAGCATGGCACAAACACAGCCGCCTATGAAATACAGCTTCTCTACCGAGCCTTCTAGACTCTGCTGTCCTCAAGAATTAACTTTGGTTCTCTAACGCTCTTCAAATTCTGTAAACCAGGCAAAGGATCTAAGCTAATTAAAGGTCAACAACAACATTGAAAAATATTTTTTTCTCACAATGGTAGTCATTACCATTCCAGTTCAGCTGTGGGATGCACAGCTTTCAGTAACAATGGTTCTTCATTGCTTAAATTCAGCACACATTTGCCCCCCATTACCATGTCTTCCACCCGTTCCTTTGAATCACAATCTTTACATTTTTCTTTGTCCGTAAAAGAATTTTCATCCTCATTGGCATCTTCTGTTTTGTCCGATGTATGCTCATGACGAGTTTCATTTTCTTCTCTTTTTATCTCCTCATCATTTGAGTGGCGCTTGTGTTCTGCAGATTTTGATCTAGAGTGCCTCCTACGTTTTGATTTATTTTCCTCTGAACTTCTTGGAGATCTGATATGTTTACCTTCAGCTGATACTGACCTTCGTCTACTGCAGTGCTTAGACTTTTCATCTATCCTGTGATTGGAACGCCGCTTGCCTTCTGGAGATATTGGCCTGGAGTGCCGTCTGTGCTTTGACTTGCTCTCATCCCTACCTTTTGGGGATGACCTACTTCTTCTGTGATGATTTGACTCAGCAGATATTGACCTAGACTGCACTCTATCTCGATGCTTTGTTTTTTTATCCCTGCTTTCATTTCCTCTCTCCTTGTAACAGTGCCTATCATCAACAGATTTTGACCTGGACCTCCTATCACGATGCTTCAGCCTCCCATCCTCAGTTTTGCCCACTTTCTCATAGGAATGGCGTTTAACTTCCACAGATTTTGACCTGGACCGGCTTCTGTGATTCGATTCATCTTCATCTGAACTTCTATGGGATGGCCTCCTGCCATGGTGTTTAAGCTCCACAGATAATGACCTAGATCTCCTCTCGTGTTGCTTTGACTTTTTATCTTGGATTTCATTCACTCTGTCATTGGACTCTTCCACAGATTTGGACCTAGAGCGTGAGTGCCTTTTGTATCTGAGTTTGCTATCTGTGATATTCCTTCGGGATAACCGACGTCCCCCATGACTCCTAGGTGATCTTGAACCACTGTCTGCTGCTTTTCTTGATCTTTGAGCTGAGCTTTCTAGGCGACGTTTTGGCGAGCCTGAATCATCTCTGTAGGACTTTCTTGTTCGAGGGCTTGCGCTCCTGCTTCTACTTCTCCTTGAAACAGGTGAATGACGACCACGTGATCTATCCGAATCCTGCATTCTCATTCTATCAACAATATCTCTACTATCTCTATATGATCGCCTTCCATAGTTATACCTTGAGTGATAGCGAAATCTAAAGGGAGACCTAGATCTACGGTCTCTATTGCGGCGAGATGGAGGTGAGTAAGAAGGTGACCTCAACCTTCTTTGATAATTAATTGGGGATCTCGACTTGGATCTAGACCTTGCTTGAGGTGGGGATGGTGACCTGCAAGAGGCAATAAACTCGTCAGTGGAGAAAAAAATCACGGAATATATCCTTCAAGTTTTAATTAGGGTTACCTAGTTTGTTTGTCACACGAATTGAAAACAATCATCAAACTATTCTCATAATTGCATGCTTAAGTGAAAGAAGATACAAAGGTTTGCGTTTATTAACAACAACCTAAACAAGAAGGAGAAGTTGTTAATGTAGCTCTAGGAACACATCACTATTCATGGAAATCATTATTTGATGAAATTGCCCCTGGCCCAAAAAGCCTTCACGCCAAACATTGGAGGCAATGTGGTCTTTTCACTATGATATAATTGTTGCAGGGTTAGGTTAGTAAATTCATTTTTTGCATGGTAAATTTACTAATTTACCCCTACAATAAAAAAAATATAATGCCTTTCAATCAGGAGGGTTATGGTCTTTTCAATTTTTTTGAAATAGTTAAATTACTTTGTTAATCGTGAAGACATAATCAACATAACTCTCTCATAAGAATTTTCTTGTCCTTCATCATTGGTTTTATTGTTAATTTGAAGGTTACTCAAGGATATTATTGTAATTGATGATCATATATTAAATATTTATTAAAAATAAATCATATGCACGCTCCAGTGAATGGATAGCCACCGTGTCCTTTGAGCGGCGCGTGTGGGTCTGTCCAACCAATAAACGCCGATTTCTATGATGGGGCGGCACGTGCACCAAAAGTGCCTCTAGTTTGGCACGTGCAACAACCATTTATTTTTATTTTTCTTTCTCTAGTTTAACATCAACCCCTACAAAAAATCATACCAACCCCTACAATTTATGTTTCTTTCACACTTGGTCATTGTTATTTTTATTACTATTTTTTAAAAATTTGAATAATCTATTAAATAACAAATGTTTTTCAATTTCACCCATTGTTTTTTTTATTGCAATTTACTTTGCTTGGGATTATTTTTTAGATTGTTTTTCTTTTATAATTTCATCTTCCTTGGGTTTTTTTCTATCAATTTTTTTTCCTATTTTTTTATTGTTATCTTTTCTGCTTTGACAAGTTTTTTATATTGATATTTTTTTCACGATTTCATCCTTCAAAATTAAATTGATTAGGGGTTAAGCTTCTTGATTGAACCCGGGTCCAGGATTTCATAGGTTGCGAGTTTTAGAGATTAAACCGGATTTTAAAGGATCACTCGGGTTTACTTGATTTTTCCTCTCTTTTTTTAAGCTTTATGTTTTCTTATTTTCATCTTTTTTTTTCTTTGTTATTTTGTACGGTTTGCATTCTATAGCGGGTTCATGACCAGAGTTACCGATTTCAAAGTTTAACGCGGGTTGACCTTTTTTGTCCTTTTTTAAATTGATTTATTACAATTTCATCCTTCAACATTTTATTTATAAGAAATTAGTCTTCATACTTTTTTTTTCCTTTTCTTTCTATTAGATTATCTCGATCTTGTGTCCATGGTCATGGGGTTAGCAGGTTAACTCGAGTTAGCTCATGCTTTTTTCCATTGCTTTTTTTAATTAAAGTTATCTTTTTATTTTTATCCTTCATCATTAAGCTCATCATTAGGTTGTTAGATAATTGAACTTCATTATTTTACTCAGTTTGCTTTCAAACATGGTTACTCTAGTGTCACGACTGGGTCGAGGATTTTGCATTTTGACCCGAGTGGGCTCGAATTGAGTTTTTTCAACCTTTTTTTACTTATATTTTTTTCTTGATTTTCATCCTCCAACATTTTATTTGCTAGAGATTGAGCTCCAACTTTCTCCTTTTTATATTTTTTTCTATGGAGTTATCATGTTCTCATTTGATTTATTAAGAATTGATCTTCAAACTTTTTTTCCTGCTTTTCTTTCTACGAGGTTATCTCAATCTTATATTCATGATCGCAGAGTTTACGAGTTAACCTGGTTTAACTGGTTTTTTTGTTTGTTTTTTTAAAATTATTTTTTTTCAGTTTTGTCCTTCAACATTAGATTGTTTGATTCTCCGAATGGGCTTAGGTCGGGTTCTTTTTATTATTTTTTTTGTTGTCATTTTTTTTTCAATTTCTTTATTGTGGTTGCATTTTTTAATTTTTTATTCATATTATTTAAATTACCAATTGAACTAATGACTCGAGTCTTAGATTTTTTTTCCTTGGCATTTTTTTTTAACATCGGAAAAAAAATTGATTGGCCTGCGGCAGAGTGCGGACCACAAATCTAGTTAAATAACTATTGCAATAGCAATTTATAAGCAACCAATTGGTCCTTCATCAACTCAAGCAACTCAGTTCTAACAAAAGATTTCATGAAGGCTAATGGATATGGATGGAGAGAAAGAAAGAAAGCCATGGTAGTACAAGATCATACTAAGACAACCTTGTGCTCCTTTCTTGTACCATGTCTCTCAAATAAAAAAGAGAAAGGGGAGGGAGGGAGAACTATAGCAAATAAAAACAACAGGTAATCTAAATCATGATCCTCATATGGAAGACTCGTTGCAGTATTTATGTATTTCAAAATCTTAATGCAAGGCAAAACCAAAGAATATTGATACAAACTATCAACAAATTATCATCGTTGATCTACTTTAAAAGAAAGCGAGAGAGGGTGACGTACTTGGTTTCTGCTTTTGTTTCCTCTTCTCCAATGACAAACCCATCAGCTTTTAACTTCTTACTTATTTCTGCAGCTCTAGCTGCTGCTAACTCTGTTGCAGACTTCATTGATGCAGCTTTGTTAGCTGCCTGCTGCGCAGTCATAGTTTGTTGCATAATCAAAGCCTGTTGAAATTGCATCTGTTGCATGGCAACAGCTTGCTGCATCATCATCGGTAGAGAAGATGAAGCAAGTGAAGAATTCAAAAGAGGTTTCTGAGGAAGAGATTTAGCCATCTCAACGTTCAAAGGCCGACCCCCAACATCCATGTTGTTCAAGGCCAAAGCAGCGGTTGCTTCTTCCGGTTTCGAGTATTCTATGTAAGCAGAGTGTTTTGAATCGGCAATGGCACACTCGACAACTGTGCCACAAAAACTAAACAGCTGTTTCAGCTGTTCCACTGTCAGAAGCGGGCTGAGATTACTAACATGGAGTGTTTTCTTCAGTGCATCCTCCTTCCGAGCTTTGTCAGGCGAGCCTGGCAAGAGGATAAATGCTCAGCAGTAAGAACTTTGGACAAAAATGAAAGAAAAAAAATTCTTAAACCGAAGCACGGCACAAGTAAAATCAATAACTTAAGTAATGGGAAAGAAAAGGATCCATAAAAGCTATCTGATACATGCATGAGCAGCTAATAAGAAAAAAAAAGGATACCAGATGAATCTTTGGCTGACTGAGCTTGTGCTTGCACCTGAGCAGCATGAGCTTGAAGAGCTTTGGCAGCAACAATAGCCTGAGCAGCAGCCATTGCAGCTGCCGAAGGCGCCATAGGCGCATGACTAAGAGTCCCCATTGTAGTTGTTGGGGCTAACAAAGTCATGAGTAAACTGTGTGGAGGGTGGCCCAACTTGCAATCCATTTTTGCACACCGGCCATAGAGGTACTCTCGACAAACTTCCCCAAGTGATGCTCCAACTCCAGGCAAAATTGCACCACCTGAAGCACCTGAAGCAATGCCTGGAGTCATTCCTAGGAATGCAGGGAATGCCCCTGAAACACTGGCTGAGTAATTTGGCATGTTGGGCATGGTCTGATTCACAAGGTTTGGAAACGTAGTTGTAGGAGCCATACCCAGCAAACCTCCAGTTGAAGTGCCTGTTAACATGACAACAATTCAATACCTAAAAGTGTTAAAGAAGAATAGAAAGAATAAATGTACAAAGAACAAGTCGGAGACAATTTGAGGATAAATTGGATGGTGAGGAAACACGACTGATACAAACAGTTTTCCTCGATCTCAAAATTATTAGTGACCGTTTAACCATGAAAATCATCCTCAATTAACTTTTCTTACTTTAACAAACCACAAAAGAAAATATCCCCATAATTCCTTCACTTCCATGCAAAAGAAATTGCACATGCCCATATGCATAAATAAACCAAATAAAGATAGGTAACAAACATGGTGTCCACGTAGAAAAACATCAGGAACACGTTATCATAATAGATTAACAGTTAAGATTTTCAAAAATATTCAAAATTTTCCAAAGTATCAAAACAGTATGACTCCGATTTAAACTAATCCCCTCCCCCAAAACGTACAAAAGGATCAAGACACCACATACTCAAAAAATTGCAGAAATGAGCAACAAGACCAAACAACACCGGGAATAGCCCATATGTTAGTGCCATCTACATGCTGCCGATAAGGGTGTTGAAATGATAGACAAATACCTATAAACAAACTCATTATTGCAATCAACATTACCAGGCACTGTATAACTAACAAAAAAAACACAAAATTCCATAGCCGTAAATATATACACCTGCACTGAAGAACACAGGGAAAGGACTCCCCATAATAGCTTTCCCATTACACTCAATAGTAACCATATAATTCCCTCTTTTCGGCACCACATACGTAACCGTGTAAGTCCCATCTCCCATATCCTTCACAGCCCCTTCCTGCTCCGTTCCCCCAACTCCAACTCCCGGCGAAACCCTAACCCTAATCACCGCGCCTCCATTCGGGACTTTCCTCCCGTCCGCATCCTTAGTAACAACCACAAACGTGGCTGGTGCACACGCGGTCCCACCAGCAATGCCAGCACCTGCCGCCGTGCACTTCCCGGGGTCAACTGGTCCCACTGGCTTATTAGCCAAATCCTTCTCCGCGTCTTCCTCCTCGGAATCCGAATCGACAGCTTTTTCGGCCTTATCTGATAATACTTTGAATGTCGCGTCGAATGCGGCTTTCGCTGCCGCGGTGTTTTCTGCCTCGCTTTTTAGTTTCGCTTCCTCTGCTTGCTTCATCCATATTGGTTTAGCAGCTGAAGTATTGGTGGTGGTGACGGCGGCAGTAGTGGTTGTGGAGTTGTTTCGATCCGTCATCGTAAGACCCTAATTTTGCCTGGAGGCGAGAATTTGGGTTTTTTAGGGACCGATTGGTGATAGCGTTGATGAAAGCAAGGGGAAAGGGAAAGTAAGTAGTTGTTGTATTTTTCCTTGGAAGAGAACTAGATATGTACCCACTTTACGCCGCTCCGATAACATCCTTTTTTTTTTATTTGATGTTAATGGATGCATTTATATTTTTTAAAGGAAAAACAATTATGTTAAATAAAAAAAAATTATGTTCAATAATAAAAAAAATGTTAATTTATTAAGTTCGATTTCCAAGTCATTTCATCAAAAATAACAAATTTAAAAAAAATTAAAGTTATAAAATGTTGGAGAATAAAATTTAAAAAAAAATAAACATATAAAATAATAAAAAAAATAACAATTATAAACCACAAAAAAGCTTGAGTTTGCCGAGTCAACTCGTCAACCTAAGAGTTAGATTGTGAGATCAAGATAACTAGACCAAAAAATAAACTCACATGACCCGTTTTAAAAAACCATTGTTGAATCATTAGATGGGAAAAAATAAATCTAAAAAAACAAATGTCAACCCTTTGTTTTGGACCATTTAATTAGAAACATCAAATATAAAAAAATCATATAGGTCAATTCTCAATATATCAAATATTAAAATTTTAATTTTTTTAAAAAAAATTCAATAAAACAAAAGGATCTAAAAGAAAAAAAACAGTAATTAAAAGCCAAAAAAAAAACATTGTCCCACCTGGGGT
>Ga0307517_10011148_pt1 | contig 12482 bp, 10 predicted proteins | sample 23_EM_MG_FD_194515 | JGI IMG/M metagenome (GOLD analysis project Ga0307517, IMG submission 194515) | Populus trichocarpa ectomycorrhiza microbial communities from riparian zone in the Pacific Northwest, United States - 23_EM | ecosystem: Host-associated > Plants > Roots > Unclassified | place...
TGGACATTGATGGGAGATTAAGAGATTGATCATAGTTATTTTCAATTTAATTTTATTTATCCTTTCTCGAGGACGAGCAAGAGCTAAGTGTGGGGGTATTTGATGTAATCATATTATTCGATAGTTTTACCCACATCTACCTAATGTTTTGTCCATGTTATATATATAAAATGCCTTGATATTCTTTGTTTTATGTTTTTAAGGCACTTTTAGATGAAATATGTAAAAAGGAGTAAATTGGAGGTAATTGGCAGATTTGACGTTCAGTCGATGTTTTGTGTAGAGCGTGAGTTCTAGAGATCGAAATGAAGTGATTCCAGTGGCACTAAAAGGCTAACATCCATACCTTTCTGCAAATTTAATGCAAGAAAAATAAAAAGAGAAAGATCATGGAAATCACATCCTGCAAAGTTAAATCTCGCATTCTGCCAGTGTTGACCTTTGGCCATTCAAAATTTAATATCTGGAGCTACAGAAGTCCAATTGATGCAAACTCAATTTTTTTGGATTCCTAACTCAATGAACTATCAACTCTCCAACTTTCAGCAAACAAATATATCATATGAGGGAGATATGAGTTTTCAAAGAGGACAACTAAATTCTGCCAGCAAACAGGTTTCGTGAAGAAACGAGTCCAAATTACATTCTGAAGCATCTAAACCGATATCCAAGTTTTTATATCAGCAATTTAGCTCCTCTAAGTCAGAGCTTGAAGATTTCATGCAAGGCTATTTCTCCTTTTTAGGGAAAATAGTTATTGAAGTACTTAAATGTAAACTGCAAACTTAAGGAAGGACTATTTTGTAAAATGAGACTAGGGTTTCTTAGCATATAAAAAGAAAGAGAGAAGGGGCTAGCAGCCAGCAGAAAAGAGGGAGAGCAGAAGGAGGCAGCAGCCAGCCAAGAAGAGAAAAACGCCCCCTTCCTCTAAGAAACCCTAAATTATGCATTCTTCCTTTTTTTTGATTAGTTGTTCAACAAACATGCAAGGCTAAACACTTTTTCTTTGTTGCAAGGACATGGAAACCTTCGGATTTCAAGAACTGTGAGATTTATTTTACCTTTTCTTTTTAGTTTATATGATGAATATGTTTGTTCTACATAGGTCTGTCCCTTTAGTCAAGATTCCTTGAGTTAAGGTGCAAAAACACCACCCCTTTCATTTTCGAGTTTTCTTCTCTTTCCTTTTTGTCTAAAATTTAGGGTAACAAACAGCCAAGAAAAGGATATTGGTCTTACCTCATGTTTTTATACAGTTTTTGAGTAGGTCTTGGTGGTATGGTTCTTCCTTCAAGTCTCGATTTCCTGCTCTTCTTCCTCTGCTGGTTGTTTCCAGCCAGCCCTAGGCTCCTTTTTCTCCTAGGGTTTTTGTTTTCTCTATTTCTCCTTACTCACTTCTCACTCCACGCTTAGGGAAAATGGCATGTAGGCTGATTGGATTCTGTTTTCTGCTTGGAGGAGGGATGTGTGTGCTGCAGTCATGGCTTCTGCCTAGGCTGAGCTTTTACCATGTTTTCGGTCACTTCTCCTCCCCTCTAGCTCTCTTCTCACGCAGCACCCTAGGAGATCTGCATGCAGCTGGTCGGTTTTAGCTCTTTGGGAGAGAGGGTTATTCCTAGCAGAGTTACAACTAGATCTTGGGGAGAGGAAGAAGGTAAGAGCATGCAGCCTGTTTTGGAAAAAGTGCCCATTTATCTCTCCTTGTTGCATTTATACCCCTCTTAAATACAAAGAGGTTATCTTTAGCTGGTTTTTAGTCGGTCCAACTCTAATTTTTGTTACGTTTTACACTGTTGCTGCCGATTCAGAAATTGGCAATAAAAATTGTGTCGCTGCCGATTCAGAAATCAGTAGCAAATCTGCGTCGCTGCCGATTCAGAAATTAGTAGCCAACTATGCCACTGCCGAATCAGAAATCGACAGCTAAAAACTATGTCGCTGCTGATTCAGAAATGGGCAGCCAAACACTTTGTCGCTGTCGATTCAGAAATCGACATAAAAATTGTGTCGCTGCCGATTCAGAAATCAGTAGCGATGATGGAGTCATTTCAGCTTTACTTCTTCTTCTTTTTTAGTGTTTACAGAAACCATCCAACTCTTTGTTGAATACTTAGACTGGTAGTGATTGGTATACGTACCATTTGACTACCTACTAAGCCCCCATATTACCTTCACGAGGGTAATCACTAGAACAAGACGAGACTTTTTAAAAACTAGATAGTGCATGCCTCAATATCTCACGTAAAAAGACATAAAACCTACCTTTTAGAAGTATGTTCTACAAATAAACATTGTTGCATTAAGACATGTTTAACCGTAAAAAGCATCTTGAATTGCAAGACTTATGACTGATAACATGACAACCATTAAAGATATGACCTCTGTTGAATATGAGTTGGATTTTGAATCCCTACAATTGTTAGAAAGGGATTGTTTAAGGCTGGATGATAGTAAATTGTCACCCATCAGAAATATGAGTTGCTTTGGAAACGACTTGAAAAGGCTCATCTCACACATGAAAAGCATCCGTAAGGATGATTTTTTAAAGAAATATGGAAGGATAGTGGAAATCACGAAGGTGTCTATGCAAAATTCAGCAATTAAGGCCTTGATGCATTTTTGGGACCTCGAGTACTGGTGCTTCACTTTTGGAAATGTAGACATGTGTCTTACTTTGGAAGAATATGGTTTACTAACCAAATTCCCTTAAAATCTATATAAAGTCTATTTCCACCAAAGGCGCGACAAAGTGCTAATTGAATTGGCTAAATTGATCAAAGTTCTAGATCTCCATAAGATATTAGAGAAAAGTGTTACTGGCCTAAAGTGGAAAATGATCGAAGAGGTATTAAAAAAGAGAAAGAATAAATCTAGATTTGTTGAAGAAATGGGCAGAATACTTGCTTTAAGAATCTTTAGGTTGGTGTTATTTCCAAACCTCACTGGAATAATCAGTTTAGAGGCGACTACAACTTTTGTTGTGTATGAAAACACTCAGATAAATCTCACTATGGTGATACTAGCATAAACTATCTTAACATTCAACCATTATAGGAGGGTTGATGAGATGTTGTGAACGGTTGTTGTATATATGGCTGATTAGCCATATAGAAATTGAGAGGCCGATATTTAACAACTTTTGGTGGTTTAGTCAAAGACCATTAGAGATAGTTTAAAAAGATTAATGGAAGGACCTAAGTGAGGAAAACTAGAAAGTAAAATTGCCTGCAAGGACAAGTGAGGTTGAAAGCCTTACGGATGAGATCAATAGATTGCTTGATAAGTTGTGGGCAAAGACGATGAATGCCTCTGATGGGAGTGACTGGATATGTTAGCTATGCACTTGCTTTGGTCGTGAGGCAGTTTGGGGGCGTGAAACATATGCCAAGGACGACCAGATTATCCCAATTCTCCAGGTTATTCAAGGATCAATCTACTTTGGAAGTTGTGAAGAACATCAAGCAGGACTGAAAGCTTATAGTATTGGTCAAGAAGGAATTAGATGGTCTGAGAGATCTAGTTACTAGTGAAAAGTATCCAAGGTGAATAAATCTATCATTAGTCACCATCCCCATTACTCTTGGATTTGAAGCCGAGACTTCACAAGTTGTTGAACCGATTAAAAAAAGGATTAATAACAAGAAAGAGTTGAGAGAATAACTAGAAAGACTCCAAATAGAGGTGGGCACCAGTAAAGCCCTTGGGATATCCCTCGATGAGCAAATTCTCATTGAAGAGAAATTGAGAAAGTTCGCATAGCAACAACTGGAGGAAAAGGACAAGAAAATCATGTCTTTAGAGATTGGGAACACATTAGATGCAAACCACTACTGAGCTAAAGGTTTTGAAAACCAATTTCAACAATTACCAAGAAATGGTTGATATGTCTTTAAAAAAACCCAAGTTGAAATAAATAGTCAGATTGAGCAGTATGAAAGGTTATACAAGAAGCATGTGATATTGGAAAGTGAGCTGGCTAAAGCAAAAGCTAAAGGAAAGGCTATTGGGGTCTTAAAAATTGATTTGGATAAAATGAGAAATGAGATTAACCTGTTAGAGAAGCAGCTCGACAAAGAAAATACCAAGGAAAAGCATTCGGAAGAAAAGAATGAATTGCTCGAGCACCATAACTAGATGATTGACACTAATAACAATAAACCAAATAGGAACAACATGTTCCTCTTAGAGAATATGAGAAACATAGATGAGCAGATTTACTGGGCCTGTGTCTATGCCCAAAGAATTCGCCACAATGTCCAGCAAGTTGGAAGAGATGTCCAACTATATCAACAAAGCATGGCTGAGACTGATGCTTTTCTTAGGGACATAGAAAACAAAGGCTTTGCCTTTCTCCCTGTAAACGATGATGATGAGTAAACTAGATTTCAAATGTAAAAGTTTTCATCAAGTATTAATGAAAAGGGCATAGACTTATCCTTATAAGCAATATCTTTTTACGATAAGTGTATTTTTATTAAGTATTAGCTCAAATTAAATTGTCTCGGCAGCTACAAAAGGATTAAAACCTTACCCGTTTATAAAGGAATGGTGGCCATATATCAGCCTGGGTTATAGCTAATCCATATCCAACATACATCATCATGCATAATCATGCATTCATATGCATCTACATTTATGAATTATGGAATATGCATGGCAAGTATTCAAAATATAGGTCCTCTTGTTAGAATCTACAATACTAGGCTTCACAAAAAGATATAGAATGAAGAGAGAGCTCACTTGGAGGTCCACTACCAAAAAGAGTTGAGACACATTAATAATAATATGGCTTGAATGACTAGTTTACTCGAGTAACTCCTGCAAGCACAGTCTAGGGAAGGGACATCTAGTTAGCAGGCAACCATACTACTAATGTTAATAGCTTTAATTATCCTCGACTCACAAAACTTGGGGGCAAATCCCGCAGCTAAACCACAAGAAACAACGAGCATTTTGATTACTTTCCCGATTATGTTTGCTCAAATGTTAGCCATAATAGATCTAACAATGGAGGAACCCCATGGAGTTAAACCTTATGATCATTCTAATCAAGATAAGTGGGCTACTTTAGAGGAAAGATTAAAGGTTGTTGAGGTTTTTAACTTCTATGACCCGGTTAGAGCAGTTGAGATATGTTTGGTGCCCAAGAAGTTTAGAGTGCCAAAATTTATCAAGTACACGGGACTAAAATGCCCATTCATTTTTTCCAAGAAAGTTTGGTCGGTTCTACGTTAAGCTGGTACATGACTTTAGATAAGACAAGGATTAAGAAATGGAGTGATCGTGCTAATGCTTTCTTAAAGCAATACAAGTTCAATAATGACATTGCTTCGAACTAGACAAGTTTGATGGTGATGGAGAAAAGCAACAAGGAAACTGTTAGGGAGTAAACTCATAAGTGGAAAAATAAAGCGATGCATGTACAACCACCTTTGTTAGAGAATGAGATGGTGACTCTATTTGCCAATACTTTTAAGTCCCCATATTAAAAGCATATGATGGGTAGCTCTGCCCAATATTTTTATGATGTTGTTATTATTGCTGAGAGAATAGAACAAGAGATAAAAGCAGGTAAAATATCATAACCTACTAAGAAGAAGGACTAGGAAGAAAAATGATGTTGAGGTAGGCGATGTATAAGGAGCATATAAGGGTAAAACAAATTACCAAAACAAAAATTACCAAACCTAAAGCTATTAAAGCTTCCAAACCCTGTCTTTCCAAATATCCATTATCAACTTTGTTTTACCTGTTCCAATAAACCAACTTATTAACCTGCAAGAAAACTAAGCTGAAAACAATCCAAAAATATCCTACCAAAGAAATTAAGAACTCATGCCCCTACCTATGCCCCTAAAAGAGATGTATGCAAAATTACTAATCATAAATCATGTGGCTCTACTTTCATATCCATAACTAAAACCTCCATTTCCAAATTGGTACAAACCAGAGCTAATCTGTGAGTACCATGCTAGAAATCTTGGCCGCAATATTAATATTTACTCAACATTCAAGAGGAAGCTCTTGCAATTATTCAAATTAGGGTTGATAACCTTTGAATATACCCCCAATATCAATTCAAACCCCCTGCCTAATCATGCTTTCAATAATGAGGGAGTAAATGTTGTGGAGTTTGGAAGAAAGAAATAAAAGGTTTTGAGGGTAACTATGGATACGTTATATGACATGCTAATGCAAGTCGAGTACTTGCCAACAAAAAATGAATTAAGTTCAAGGAAGAGTGACATCTTTTGTAAGTTCCATGAAGAAATATGACACAACATCAAAGAATGTGAGGAGTTTCACCAAAAAGTGATATAAATAATGACTTATGGTTTGTTACAAATAGAGAAAGAGGAAAAGGACAATTTCATAGGCATGATAAGCTTTCAAGGGAAGAAAATAGAGGTATGTAGGCTCCAACATACTGAGAGTGATCCACTAAAGCTCGTCCTAACAAGGCTTGCCTTTACCCATAATGAGAACTATAATTCATTACCTCATAACTACGGTAATCCACCCAATGTTGAGGGACCTACTCTTGTGTTCCAGACCGAGATTGATGGATTAACTCGATGTGGCAAGTGTTTTACATCTGAAGAACTAGAAAAACAATGAATAGTCAAAGGCAAAGAAGTTGTAGATGCCATCAAAGGTATGGAAGTAAACAAGTTTGTGAGTGAAGAAGAAGCTGGTGAATTTCTAAAGCTGATGAAGCGCAGTCAGTATAGTATGATAGAAAAGCTGAAGAAAACCCCTGTTAGGATATTCATGATATCTTTTATCCTGAGTTTCAAACCCTACCGCAACGCACTACAAAAAGTTTTTAGCGAGGCATATGTGCCCCAAGACATGGCCCAAAGAACTATAAAGCGTTTGGTTGGAAGAATCCATGCAATAAATTACCTATACTTCACTAAAAATGAGCTCGATGTTGGGGGAACAAGTCATAATAAACCTTTATACATCACTGTAAGGTGCAAAGATTGCACCATTGGCAAAGTATTAGTGTGGTTTAACTTTAAATGTACTCTCAAAACATGTGGTGGATGAAATGCTAGTTGATTCAACGCGTATACTGCCAAGTACTATGACAGCTAGGGCTTATGATGGTTCCCCTAGGAAAGTGATGGGGACCATTGAAATAGAGTTGTTCATTGGCCTATAGGTTTTTTTAGTAATTTTGCAAGTGATGGGCATCTACCTATCATACAGCTTGTTATTAGAAAGACCTTGGATACACGTCATTGTGTCGTTGTCATCATCCTTGCATCAGTGTTTGAAGTACATTATGAATGGAACATCGGTGACAGTTAATGCCAAAAAGACCTTGACAATAATGCAAAATGTGACAGTTCCTTACATAGAAGCCGAAGGGAGCAAAGATACAAATCTTCGTGCTTTTGAAATTGTTGAAGCAATTAAGAAAACCAGTAATTTCTAAAGCTGCAAGAATGGTGACCAAATATTTCTTAAAGAATAAACTTCATTTCCAGTATGATCTTGTCTCTAGGAATCCTGAGAGGAAAAGTCTGATAAGGTTGAAAACCGCTAATCAAATATTTAGGCTCGACTTTAAGCCTAGAAGGGAAGACTTATTTGGCTGTCAATATCAAACGAGAAAAAATATTGGTTAGGCTGAAAAGAAGGTAAACTAAAGAAGAAGAGATTGGCATCCATCTAATCCATGTATCATTCCACAAAGTTGCTTATGTAATGCACTCCGAAGATATAAAGAATGTCCCTACCCAAAACTTGGCTGCTACGGGCATCAACAAATTGAAATAAGATGACAGAAAGGTCAATAGCTACAACGAGAAAGGAAAGGTTGTGGAAGGAGAAAAGTTGCTACCATAACTAACTATCCATACTGTGGAGGAAACGGCGACAAAGACCTTTGTGTGTAAGCTGGCAAATGGTGAAAAGTTCCAAAATTAGGTGACCCAAAAGGCTCCTATAGTCTTCAAAAAGTATTACGATATTGTTCTAGTGTGCTTTTTGTGTTTGTCTATGTCTATGTCTTTGCTTTCATACCAAGTTGGCAATCTTGGCTTAAGATGTCAAGATATAGTTTTCATTGTAGATGAGTCTTTATTTTATCAATGAGATTATGAATTTTTGCAAACTTTCTTTTCTCTTTCCAAAATACACATTTATACCAAAACACCTTCCACTTTCAAATTTTCTAAAAGCAGATCGTCCACAAAATCACGAGCACATTACATTAAGAATGAATGACCAAATCTCAATGAGGACACAATTGCAATGGAAGAAAATGAATGAGAAGCGGACGACGTAAAAGAATTCATGAATTACTTCCTACACTCTCTGTAATTCTCTTATCATTTTAGTGTTTGTTGGTGAGTTCGTTGGTAAGTATAAATTTCAATGATGGATTTCATGTCATCAATCACTCCATTCGTCGTTTTAAATTTCATTCTTTTCTTTCAAAACTCTTTATAATTCCTCGACCATTTAACATCTATTGGTGAGTCTGTTAGTAATTTACCATTATTGTAAATTGCCAATGGATTCAACGATAATTATTTATAATTTTTTTATTTCTGTTGGTAATTTCATTGGTGAAATTAAAAAAATATATATTGATTATAATCCATATCCAACCTAATTAAATAACAACAACAATATTCATAACTTATTCAACAACAACTTATTTAACAAGACCACAACACAACATTAAATGCTTAATAAATGTAAAAAAAAAAATATTATACATTATAAAACAAAAAAAATATCTTAATTATATAATAATGTTTTACATCTAAAATCAATTCAAATCTTTTTTAATCTGAATATCAAACCTATATTTTTCACGCTAGAAAGACATCTTGCTATTGAAAAATCTTTTATCTTACCAATACTCTTAATTTTTTACTTGATATTTTATTTCCAAAATATTTGTTTTTAGTAAAAATTAGATAATATTGACATGAATGTATTAAAAAATATAAGAATAATACACAACGCACATGTTGCCATTGGAAACTTTTTGGCAGTGTCACTAATCCTGCCCATAACTGACACTTTATCTGACTTGAGTTTCAAATTAAACTAAGTAAAAGATGACCCCATATGACTCGATTGATCTGGCAGGTCCATATGCGATCTGTTTAAAACTTTGTTTGATTTCAAGAAAAAAGAAATCAAGACAGTGTTGTTTTAACCCTTTCTTTTTACATATGATGATAATATTTTGGATCGACTTAGGTTAACTTGTAAGACTTGCGACACGGGTCATAGACTTGATTGAGTTTGATATCTCTTTAATCTATTTTATATTTAATTATATAACAATAAAAATTGATATACATAGGAAAATCACCCAAAAAATATAAGAAAACAATTATTGTAAATGGATGTACAAAAAAGGCATTTGATAATGTTATAAAAAGAATACTATAACCTTATTTAAAAACAAAACATGGTATTTAATCAAATAATATCCAAAAACATTCTGATTAATTTATTCTAATTAATTTCAATTAAAATAAAAAGAAAAAAATAAAGGCAAAAAAAATTCCAACACTTAGGTCTGAGTGGGCCAGTACGTTTGGCTCGTAAAAAAAAGATGGGGTATGAAGGCTTGCAAGGCCAAGATTGTGCTATTGACTAACATTTTTTTTATTTTTCTTAAATGGGCAGGTGACGTGTCATCTATAACTATAGATGACGTGTTGCATACTAGTTCAGTTTCATCCATCTTAGGTGGCTGAAAAATAGGGTTTTGCCCGATTGGTCTTATAAAACCTCATTTTTAACCTCTTTTCACCTGAAAACACCTAAACACAATACTTTATAAACCTTAATAAACTCATAGTTAACATTAAAACAACCTTTAACCGGTCAAAGAAATCATAAAGGAACCCAAAAATAAAAACATTCATGAGCCCCAATCCATGTTTTCCAACAATATTAGGATAAAAAAAACCTAAATAGAAGTCTCGTTAAATAAAATCTATTGACAACCTTTTTGGTTAGATCACCTGCACTCTCCTCCATAGTTTTTCAAAGACTTTCTCTCTTCTCACTCCAACTCAAGGACTAAGATGTGAATAAAATAAAATTTTGGATCAAAACATAAAAGTGTCAATCTAAAAGGACCAAAAATAAAATTAGCAAAACTTTGAAGGAAAGAATTGTTAAGAAAGAGCCCATTAACAATGTTGAAAAAAAGCCTCCATTTTTTCCTCACTGTCAATTTTGTTCCCTTTATTTTTATTTTTTCATAAGTAATGAAACCAGATTCTTTAGCATCAATCCAATATTATAAATTTTTTTGACACTACGATAACCCTATAAAATGAAATGTGAAAAGATGAAATAAAAAAATTGATGATTAAAGTAAAAAATAAATAAATGACTAAAAAAAGATACTATTACAATCCATAATATTTTCTCTCAAGTATTGTGAAATGGCCACATGATTTATTTAAATTTATTTTAATATAATAGAATGATTATTCATTAATTTTATATATATACTATATAGGTGACTCGTGCTTCACTGTAGGTTATGCTGAATTCATTTTTTAGCATAAAAAACAATGTTAAGACATTGTCAGCATATTTAAAAGAAGCAAAAATAAAAGTGACTCAAGCCATAGACCCTGTTGAGTCCAATATGATGATTGTATTAAATTATATGATAAAAAAGCAACGACAATGAATGGACCGAATTTAAAAACAAAAAAATAATCACAATGACCTGCATATAAAGAATGCTTGCCAAAAGAAAAAATAAAGAAGTATGAAGCACAGTTCCAAGATAACTCAAAGCTAAAAGATAAAATTTAAAAAGAAGTTAAAAAAAAACTATTTAAGTCAACTTGAGTTAGCATGACAAACCTACCTTCTATTAGGATTGTGAGGTTGGATAACCTTATAAAAATAAAATAATAAAAATAACAATGTACAATTCCAAACAATCCAAATATAGAAGGATGAAATTAAAAAAGCAAATCAGTCAACAAAAAGAACCCCAAAAAAATAGAACCCCAACAAACTAGAATAACACCGCCAACCCTCACTAGTTAAGTCATGCAAATAGGATAACCTAATAGAAAAAAAAAATTATGAAGTCTAATTCTTAAACAAACCAAATGTTGAAGGGCGAAGCCGAAAAAATATTCACTCTTAAAAGAATGACTTCAAAAAAGATCTAAGTCAATCTAAGCTAACCTGTAAGATCAATGACCTAGGTCATGAGACTAGGATAACCTCATAGAAAGCAAAACAAAAAAATCATGAAACTCAATTTTCAACAAGCCCAACGGTAAATGATGAAATTGAAAAAGAAAATCGGTGTAAAAAAAAGTTCAAAGAAAAAGACATATGTCAATTTGGGTTAACATTTTAAACTCGTGACCTAGGTCATGAAGTCTAATCGGGCCAATGTTGAAATTCAATTCTCAACCAACCTAACATTGAAAGATGAAATTAAAAATAAAATAAAAATGACCTAAAAAAGACTAAAGTCCAATCGGGTTAATCATCCAAACACGTGACCCTGGTCAAAAGGCCGTGATGACCCCACAAATTGCAAGACCAAAAAATCACAAAGTCAAATTCGCAATCCTCTAAAAGCCGAGAGATGAAATTGAAAAAATAAAATCTAAAACAAAACAAATAACAATCAAAAGAATAAAGATAAAATTTGATAAAAAAAAACTAAATGAAACCAAATACCGAGGAAGAAAATAAAAATAAAAATCAATTTAAAAAAGGATTCAAAACAAAACAAATAGAAATCAAAATAATGAGAATGTAATTTGATCCAAAAACAAAATGACAAGGCACCTATTAATTTTGGGAGGACAATGCACATCCCGATGAAATGATAGAGAAAAGAGAGAGAAGGAAAACAAAGAACAACAAAGGCTTACTATTGATCCTCTACCTACACATGTTGGAGCAATGGGAAGAGCACTGCAGGCCACTTCTAACGCCACCGTGGAAAAAGGTGATTTGATGTCGAGGGAAGTTGCATGTGTCGCCGGAATGCAGCAGGCTTTCCCCTACCTATTGTATGTGTGTTGCCCATGCTAGTCAATTTGTCTTACCCATTTACTCAATCCCCTTTTATGTTGTAGTTTCAATTTTGGCCCCTTAATAATTAATTATTTTAAATCAATCGAGTTTTGTTTTATTTTGTAAAACAGAGCATCAAACATTTCTCTCAATATTGTGAGATCCTCGTATTAAGACAACCACAATAAACTACTAAGTCAAGTTCCAAATAAATTCAATGTGAAGGGATCAAATAAAAAAAATAGTTGGAAGACCAAAAAAAAAAAAGAACTCCCTTCACCATGCAAATTAGCCCTTGATATTGGCCAAAAAAAAAAAAGGACCGAACATTTTTTTAAGGTTCAATTTCGGTTGACGAAGCTCTAAGTATTTCCAATCAATGAGATTGAGTTTTATTTCACCAAACCGAGTATTGACCAAGCGATGAAACATTT
>Ga0307517_10011149_pt1 | contig 12482 bp, 4 predicted proteins | sample 23_EM_MG_FD_194515 | JGI IMG/M metagenome (GOLD analysis project Ga0307517, IMG submission 194515) | Populus trichocarpa ectomycorrhiza microbial communities from riparian zone in the Pacific Northwest, United States - 23_EM | ecosystem: Host-associated > Plants > Roots > Unclassified | place...
AAAAAATAAAAAAAATAATTGAGATTGTGGAGGGTGAAATTAAAAAAAACTTGTAATTAAAAAATAACCAAAAAATAAAGCGAGTCAACCCAAGTCAACTTGTGAAACTCACACTTTAGGTTAGTAGATTAAGATAACTTTATAGAAAGAAAAAAAAAATCATGAATCCTAGTTAAAAATTATTAAATTAAAAAAACCCTGAAAAAAATAAATAAAATCAACTCGAGTCAACCTGTCAAACCAACAATTTAGGTAAAAAATCGGGATAACCTGCCAAACCAATAATTTGAGTAAAAAATCAGAATAACCCTATAGAAAGTAAATAGAAAAAATTACAAAGTTTAATTTTCAATCAATCTAATGTTGAAAAAAAAAACCAACAATAAAAAAACTATGAGTCAATTTGCAGTAACCTGTTAAACTCGTGATCTAAGTTATGAGATCAAAATAAATTTATAAATAAAAAAATAAAAAAATTATATAACTTCAATTCTAACCGAATATTTAAGGTTGGAAAAAAAAACTAAATGCAAGAGACTAATATATAACCAAATAAAAAAATAAAAAAGATATGAATCTCAATTTTGAGATATAATCTAATATTAAAAAAAAACTAAATAAAAAAATATATGATTAAAGAATAAAATAAAAAACACTAAAAAAAATTCAAAACAATATTCTTATGAGCATGGTTACAATAATTTAGTGTTTTGTTAGTTAATTATTTATCATTAAACAGATTTTCTTCTGTGTTTTTTCTCGGGTTGGAAAACTGTCGGTCAGGTTTAAAGCATTCTAGAGTCCCGATCCAGTGCTATTTAATAACGCAGCCTCACGATAACTTTCAGTAAATACTAAATACCCACGAAATCATAAATGCCCCATTACTATCTGTTGACGTGTCAACCCTGACTGCCATCTTCTGCCAACATACCAAGGCACATAAATGAGGCTGACACAGAAGATCCGAACCCAAACTCGAAAAAAATCTAGGAATAAACTACCAGATTCCAGATTCGTTTTAACAATAAAATCATTAGTAAGCGAGCGGTAAAGTAATCATCTTTTCTCATCGCTTGAAGCCAAAGCCTTACCCTTTAGTGTTGAGAAAAAGTTAAATTAATTTACTAAAAACCCCTCTCGCCATTTAAGCCAATAAAAAAAAGAAAGAAAAAATAACCTGGCTTAAGATTTTTTTAAAGAAAGGGAGGGACAGAGGGGAGGGATCAAGTAAAATCTCTCTCTCTCTTTCTCCCTTTCTTTCTCTAACTACCATTCAAAAGAATAGTCACGATATCTATTATCTACCACCTACCGCCTCCCACCTCTTTATTACATTCTTTATTTGGTTTCTTAGCACGAAAAAACTTTCGTGTTAAGGGACCGAAACACCGGCAGGAAAAGTAATTTCTTTCAACTGCTCAGGTCAAATTATTTTGTGTGTTCGTGTCGTGATCATCATTAAGAAGAAACTAGCGTTGCGTGTCATACGGTTTGTTATGCAGTCCTATAAGTTTTAAAAAGAAACAACCGAACTGTGGTCATAGAGATGGCGAGTAGTTCTACTGCATTATCACCTCCTAAACCTTCATGGATAACTCCAGAAAGGTACCTTTTCTATGGGTTTTGAACGTTGAGGCCTGAACGGGATTTTTTTAGTTTCAGTTTTTGGTTCTGGGTTGTGGGTTTTCTTGGATATTTTAGAATAAGATCAAAAAATATCTTATTTTGGGTTTGTATATGAATATTTTTTATGCATGAATGGATGGATTAAGGTTTCTGTAGTTGTTGAGGTGATGCCCATTTAGTTTTTCCATACAGCATGAGGGAAATATTGGCAAATTATGCAATTGAATTTCAACTTTTTTGTATTTATAGGAAAAGTCTTGTTAAAAACATGACACCGCTATTGATTTTTAACCCCTTTTGTTTTAGTTATTGGATATGTTAACGTGCCGTGTTATTCGTGACGAGGGACCTTGAACCCAGATAGGCTGCTTGTGCTTTTTTTAATCTAATTTTTGTGGTCGTTCCGAGATTGGGGGAAAGTTGTTCCAGGATAAATTGCAAATTTTGTGGCCCAAATCTGAAGTTTTTTGCTTTCTAGTTGCTAAATTAGGCCTAATGAACTCTGTAATTTTCGCTTTACAGGCTGCTAGCTATCTTTTGTGTGATCAACTTGATAAATTATGTGGATAGAGGAGCGATTGCAAGCAATGGTGTCAATGGGAGTCGTAGAAGCTGCTCAAAAAGTGGTACATGCACATCCGGCAGAGGAATACAGTAAGATCTATTTGGATGCTTTTGTTTGAGCCTGATACAAGTTGTTTTTTTTTCCGGAGGATTTGGTGATTGCGGCCACTGTTTCCTTTCTTGTTCTTGGGGGAAGAAATGCTGATTTTACATGATGGCCGATCTTCCGTTTTTAAATGTGCTCTCTAATAGAAACAGATTGGACATTGTAGGTTTATTTAAAATGTTAGCATTCCATTATACTTCGACGAAGAAAGTGTCTGTCCGTCCCCTCAAAGTAAAGATCCTTCAAGTTAACACGTGTATAAGCATATGATAACTATATTTGCATTTTGTATAAAACCATAAAGATAAAAGTAAGTATTAGTAACAAGACAAGTATGCTAAATTTGTACCTTACTTAACCTGTAAGGTGAAAGTTTTAGAGACTGAGAAACCAGATTCTGAATTGTGTCCTATCACTTCTGCTGTTAAGTGGCCGGGGTGTCAAACTGCAATACATTCTGCTTTATTCCTTATATACGTTGTATTCGTGCTTGCCTATCTGGAACTTACTGTTGACGGGAAATAGCAAGCATAGATACTATTTTGCTGGAAAAAAAAACATTCTGACTAATTTTAGTTACTTGGTTTTCATAGAGGGGACTTTAACCTGAGCAATTTTGAAGATGGAGTTTTATCCTCAGCTTTCATGGTTGGACTTCTCGTGGCTTGCCCAATATTTGCATCATTAGCAAAGAGGTAATGAGCTTCTAGTTCTTTCATCCTAGTTTATGATGAATTACTATTGTTGGAAGTAAAACTTCAATATATATGATTCTAGGGAGTTGGATGGTGCGGAAAAGAAAGGGCCACTAAAGGTTACTAATTTTCAAATGAAAACATGGTCAATTATTGGAGAGACTAACATTTAATTGATATGATGGCCCGTGAGTAAAATGCACTGGTGGATAGGCTTTTGGTTCTAATATGCTGATGACAGGTCCTAGAATGGCAATGGGGGACCTCGGATAAGCATGCCTGAAACATTTCTGTCGCATGAAGTTTACTTCTATTTGTTTAGGAATAGCCATCATAATACCTCGGGATGTATAAGTTAGGAATAGTGTCCCTCTTTTGCGATGTTAAGCACCAATGCCGAAGCGGCAATTATGCTATGCTTAAGATTTCTCATTTAATAGAAAGTGTCTTCCCTGGTACATCGTTTTCAAGTTCAAAATGTTAAGTAGATTTTATGGAGTTGGATCAAGAAATATGCAACAAAAGTTGTTTGCCAGTTTATCAGATTATAAAATAGGGTTTAGAAAGTGGGGCAAAGAGGAAGGCGAGCTAATCTAAATCAGAAGAAAAACTAACTGACCAAACCACTGGTCAGAAACCTTACCTGATGCATGTTTCATTTATGTATTTTATTGCTAAAGTGTGTGTTTGGTAAATTGTCTTGCCAAGAGTATCTTTTCTCATAAACTGAAAGATCTCCCAACAGTCATCCCGTAAGAACTAGATATGCATAAAAACACAAAAATAAGTTCCTCTAGGGCTTCAATGGATCTGGAACTATCATCTTGTGGCGAAGAAGTAGGAGTTTGGCATTTTGCAGTCAAGCAGGAAATGTGAACAGTTCATTGCCTTGTTTCTTGATATGGTGTAATGGAGCAAGTTACCTGCATTTATGCATTGTTGTTGCATTCACAACCACGTAGAACTAAAGGAAAGAGTATTCGACTTCTTATTCTCTTTTATAATTTGTAGCATAGAAGTTAGATTATGATTTAATTCTCATTGATTTAATTCTTTATTGAGCCCTTATGCATTCATGAAAATTTGCAGCGTGAATCCATTTAGGCTCATTGGAGTTGGATTATCAGTTTGGACAGTTGCCGTTGTTGGTTGTGGGTTTTCAATTAATTTCTGGAGCATTACAGTCTGCCGCATGTAAGTACATTATCAATCTTGTGCTGTTCTTCGTAATATTTCACTAAACAATTAAATAAAATATCCTTTTATACGGGAAGAACAGTTTTTGCACATGTCAATGATAAGCTGCTTTATCATGCACCCTAGTTCTGATGTTTTGTTCTTTTTTTAGGCTAGTCGGTGTTGGTGAGGCTTCATTTATAAGTCTTGCAGCCCCTTTTATCGATGATAACGCCCCTCCTGCCAAGGTTTCGTTTCTTTCTTTTAGATCATGCCAAATTATGTATTATTGATGATTGTTTTTTATTTCTGTTAACTTTGCATTAATTTCTTCTGTGGAATTATACTTACATAAAGCTAAAACGGGTGGTATTTTTACTGTTTACAAAAACACTATTTACCCTCATATTTTACCGTGAATTATAATAGTATAAATTTTTAAAATCTTTAATTTGATCCTTCAACTCTTTTTTTTTTTTTTGGCATAATTGAACTCTTTTGAAACCAGATTAGAGCCCAATTGCATGTTTTTTTTTTGTTAGGGAGGGTTGAACTGAAAGAAAAAAGACTGAAGTGAAAAAAAGAATAACATAGGTGGTGAATTGAAAATTTTTGTTAAAAATTCATTTGAGTGGAGCTCAATTGCATGTTTTTTTTTGGTAAGGGAGGGTTGAATTGAAAGAAAATGAGCTAAAATGAATAAAGCTGGTAACATAGGTGGTGGATTGAAAATTTTTGTCAAAGATTCATTTGAGTCCCCTATCTTTTTTAGCTATTAGGTGACCACTCCTTTAAATTTTACAAAATTCAATTTTGGTACTAGACTTTATTTTACTTATTTTCAATCTTTTTTTGGTTGGAGGAGAGAGAGGAGGTCGCCAGATTCCGGCTTGGTGAGGAATTTGACCACTAAAACGATCGTTTTTTGTGTTAAATGGTTCCGTATTATAAGAAAAGTTAAGATTATATGTTTTTTAACTTGAAAAACACGTAAAAAATCATATTTGATCTCGGGGAGTGTTTTTTTGTTTTGAGTGGAGTTCGGGTTTTAGAGCGGTTTTTTTATGCTTTTCATGGACATAGATTGGTTTAACAAAGTCTCTATTGTGTTTCCTAGGTGTTATGAGCCAAAAATGGGTTGAAGATGATTTTTTTTGGGTAAAAAACAAAGGACATTGTATTTGGCCACAACAATGGCCAGATGACGCGTTGTTTGTTGATGTAGATGATGTGTCATTTTTTTTCCTGATGCATGGGGCGAATGACTCGTTGTCCACCCCATTAAACTTAAAAAAAATATAGGCCCGCGCGTGGGCATTGCGTGATTGGGCCAGATGCTAGGCTGGCTTGATTTTTTTAAATAACAAAATTGATATTTTAAAAAAAATAATGCATTGGTTGATAATTTTTTCAATAAATTATCTGCCTGATTTTTTTAAATAACAAAATTGATATTTTAAAAAAAATAATGCATTGGTTGATAATTTTTTCAATAAATATTTTGTTTATATTTTAATTAGTTTGTGATGATATTTTAATGATATTAGGTGTGTTTAGTTTTTAAAGAGGGAGGTATGATTTATCTATGATTTTTTTCTTAATTTTATATAGATTATTTTTTTTTCTTTTTAAAATGTTGATTTTTATATTAGATTTTTTGTATGTGCAGCCTTGTATTTTTTTTTTATTCAATAAATTTTATGTGTAGGTTTCTATTATAAATTTTATGTGTTTTTCTAAAACAAATTTATTTTGATAAAGAAATTCATTAAACACAATAAGATAAATTACCTATGTTGCGATGTTAAAAATTTTGATCTTCATTTGTCGCTTATTTTTTTACATCATTTCAATATTAGGACGATGTTTTATTTTCCGATTGTATATATTTTTTTTATCATGTAGATAAATAAAAAAATAGTTTTGAAAAAAAAATTATAACCCCACTAGGGTTTATAACCTGGTTCATAGATTTGATGTGCTAGCCCAGATTACCCTGTTCATAGGTTTGATGAGTTCACTCACTAACCGGATATGATTTTTTTTTTTGGTTTTTTAATTGTTTTTAATAGTTTTTTTTCTATTTTATTCTTCAATATTGGATTAATTGGGAAATAAATTGCATGATTTATTTATTTATTGTTTTTTTAGGTTATTATTGTTTCAAATAAGTTTTTATTTTTAGGTTGATGTTTAATTTTGTGACTGTATATTTTTATTATATAATTAAAAAAAATATTATATAAAACAAAATTATTAAACTCAATACAGTTTGTTTGGTGACTGATTGAGGACTGAAATCAATCTAATATGTCATTGTTTCAATAGTTTTTTTAAAAAAATTATTATCTTGAAGTTTTTTTAAAAATTAAAGTCATCTTTTTACCCAACTTCTAGATTGTATTTTGATTGATTTTAATTCATAAAATCAATTTATTTAATTTAAGCTAATTTTTATGTAATTTAATTTAAAATTTAAATTAAAAAAAAAATTAGGTAAGTTTTTAAAATTAACCAATTAAACTAGATTTAATAACAAGAAAAAAAATAATAATTTTGATGCTCTTAATATTTTTTCTAACGTTGAAAAAAATTTATTTGACGTACATGTACATGTAACAATATACACATATGCGGGAAATCTATGTGACTTAGCTAGTGTTGACACGTCTCTAATTCAGCTAGACACTAGCACGAAGTACATGCATTGTCCACTTATCAAATGTTTTAGTTTTTTTTTAAAAAAAATGTTTTTTATTTAAAAATATATTAAATTAATTTTTTTACAAAAATTATTTTTGATATCAAAACATAAAAAAAATTTAAACAAAAAAAATTAACTAAAAGTAAGTTTGACAAATTTAATTATGTGCACAAAAAATAAATATAATTCCTTAATTTTATCAGACAATAATTAATTTTTAAATTATACATGTTAAATTTATTAGGAGATTTAAAAAAAAATTATTGTTAAGTCTCAATATTTTATATTTCACTAGAAAAATATTAATTATTCTATTTATATATTATTAATAGGTTTCATTTTTACTTGTAATTTTGATATAGTTATATGTTTTTTTTTAATTATTAAATCCGAACCCAAACTCAAGATAATTAGTTCAATATATTTGAATTGTGAGATAAAAACTCAAAGTAACTTTTTGTAAGTCAAATCGGAAGCTATTGAAATAAATAATTTCAGAAGGTTTTGTAAGAAAAATAGGAATAAAAACAATTTTGGAAATTAGAATAAAATGAATAGATAAACAAAAGAAAAAGGATAGGCCAGCGCACCATGCCCGTGCACTTAGGACCTGGAAAACTAGAGCTGCACACGCTTGGGTTGGGCTTGCAGCCTAGCAAATTAAAAAAAATACAAAAAAAAAACAATTTAAGGATGACGCACCATCACTGCACCACCGTCAACACCGATATTGTCGAATCCAATGGCCAGAGCCGTTTCTCACTCCTCTCTCTCTCTCAACCAATAGAGCCAAGAATCAAAACATGATGCAAATGGATTACAAGAGTGAAATATAAAGGGTTCCAAAAATACTGGGACTGGAAAGAAAAAAACACCAAAAACTAACATTTAAATGCCCTCAGAAGGTGTAAAAAGTAGCGGATTTTGTTTTATTGTGTGATATACTTCCTTCTTGTGCTGTTATATTCCATCAACTTTCATCTGCTCTGACCCTGTGTTTTACACCCTCGTTTTTGTCAGAAAACTTTATGGCTTGGAATGTTTTACATGTTTATACCAGCTGGCTACGCTGCTGGCTACGTATATGGTGGACTGGTAAGCTTATTATATGATTGTTAAGATTCTTTTCGTCAAAGAAAATCTCACTTACATATGCAGAATAGAATAGAATTACTCTGAGGAAAGGACCAGCTCTTAGTATTTCATATTAAAAATTTATGGCATATTTCATCTGCTTTGAAACTGTCAACACCTGGGGTTACTATATAACTGTATTCTCTTATTCTCAAATAGGTTGGTGACCATTTCAGTTGGCGCTACGCTTTCTTTGGAGAGGCGGTTTTGATGCTTCCATTTGCTGTTTTAGGTTTTGTTATGAAACCTTTGCAGTTGAAAGGTGAGAGTTCTTTACATCTTGGTTTTTTGAGCTGAAGATAATTCCAGCTGATCCTAAAAAATTACTGGTACAGGTTTTGCTCCTGCTGAATCTACCGAAGCGCTGACATCCATAGAGACAACTTCTTTGGAAGTTCAAGGTGCTGTGTGTAATGATAATATGGAATCTCATTATTTTGTATAATCTATACGTTTTCTGATTTTAAAGAAATGAATAAATAAGTCAAGATTTGAAGAGAAGCCATCTCACCTGATCACTCCCACTTGAAAATCTCACAGAAAATAATGAACTCTAAAGAAATGCAATTGAATGAGGTTTTTAAACACTTGCTTGAAGCATGTGGCTAGACAACCATGGATTTGGAAAGAAGCAACAGAAATAGATGATAACGTTTATACTGTGATGGATTCAAAAAGGAACAATAGGTTGGATAAAAATCTCTAGAGTTATGTATCACGTTAGGCACCCAAGTACAGCCTCATACAACATCGTTTAAATTTTCATGAAAGAAGAGCAAGTGGACTGGTTTATCATCTATTTCTTTTTCAAAGGCCCTTTCTTTTAGGATTTTTAATGTGCCTCTATGTTCTGTTATTTAGTTTCTAATAAATTCAAGACTTTTTTCTCGTAATCTATTAACTGTGTTTACATCTGAAAGCAGATACAGATGTCTCTGTTGTCAAAGGCTCAATGAAATCTTCCAAGTGAGCTTAACTGTCCTTTGCTCATAACATGTGCGGTATAGATTGCATACTGTAATAGATATATTGCTATCTTTCCGATTTAGATTTTTTATACATCATTGTGTGTGTGTGTGTGTGTGCACGTGCACATCCAAGTTGGGATATATTGGTGATTTATTGGATTTAAATTTGTTGCAGGTCAAAATGTGCATTTGTTGATTTGAAGCAATTCTCAAGATTTATGAAAGACTTGAAAGTGCTTTTGCTTGACAAGGTTTATGTAGTGAATGTTATAGGTATTCTTTTTCACACTACTTTATGTTAACCATCAACTTTTCAGCTAGTCTTTTCTTTAAGAAGACCAAAATGTCAGGTTAAAACTAATTTCTTGTGCTCCTACTGTCTTTTCGGGTCTTATTTAGTTCAATGTCTGCCTTGATAGTCAACTCTCAGCTAGTTTCTGGAAATTTTGTTCATTATGAGTATTTTCCAGGACATCTGCAATTTTACCATCTCTGAAATCATGCTGATTTGCTACATCTCTGTAAACTTATTGCCTGAACAGTATCTGGCTTTTTTTATTAGGTTACATAGTGTACAATTTCGTCCTTGGTGCATATTCATATTGGGGACCTAAAGCAGGCTATAGCATTTATAACATGGTAAGCTTTCAGATTTGATGTGGCAACGACATTAAGTATAAAAGCACTGATAACACTTCCCAATACATAAATGTTCTTTTTTCTTTCTATCTCATTACTTTCATATTAAAGGTAAAAACTATTCAAAATAAACTATCGCAAAAAGTTGAGAGTGAGAGTTTATGATGTATTTATTCTACTTGAAGTGGTTTTTTTGCAGAGCAATGCAGATCTGATATTTGGAGGAATTACCATAGTCTGTGGTATAGTTGGCACACTAGCAGGGGGTTATGTTCTGGATCTCATAAATTCCACAATTTCTAATGCTTTTAAGGTACGTAGTCTTGCATATAAAGGGAATGTTCTAAGATATGTTTAAGTGCCTTGTGCAATTATTTTTACAACGTGAGCTGCTATGCTGATAAGTATGGAATATCCACTATTTTGTCTTGTTTAATTGCTAAATGGTGTTTGGTATCTCTTCGGTTTTTTTTTTTCCATTTCTAGTGGACTCCTTTTCTCAACTAATACCCTCTTGTTCATCCAGTATTTTAAATATCCTTGCTCTCAAGACCTAGTAATTTTAATTGGATGATCATGAATGATACTAAGGAGAACAAAGGTGTCAATAATTTACAGCTGATTGAAGTAATAGCTTGCGCATACTTTTGGTATTAACGAGACTCAGAATTTTCAAAATAGCTCTAGGCTATTTAAATATCTGGCTTTGAATTAGTTTATGTCTCTAAAATTATTGAACTCTTTTTTTCTCTGAAATTGTTGAACTCTTTGCAGCTTCTTTCAGCAGTTACATTTGCCGGGGCAATATTTTGTTTCAGTGCCTTCTGTTTTAAGAGCATGTATCCCTTCCTTGCCCTTTTTGCTATTGGTGAACTATTTGTCTTTGCAACTCAGGTACTAGATTTTGCTGTTAGCATCTGTTATACGTTTAGCATTTATATTGCACGTGTTTTTAACACTGTACCAAATATTTGTGTTCATTTCCAGGCTCCTGTAAATTTCATATGTCTTCACTGTGTTAAACCAAGTTTGAGACCAATATCTATGGCTATCTCCACTGTTGCAATTCACCTCTTTGGAGATGTGCCTTCCTCACCACTTGTTGGTGTTCTCCAGGTTTGCCTTCATAGATTCAATTTTTGTTTGAACGATGTGCCTTTGCTGAACTGATGTTTTTTTTTTCAGAAAAGATAAACATACATCTGTTTTTCTCCCAAAAAAAGAAAAGAAATTGCAGGATTTTCATGAATCTTAAAGAAAAAAAGGAAGCATGGTCCTAGTTCTTTCCTGTGAGCATATTTCTCAAACTACAGAATAATTCAGTGAAAGAAAAATGACAACGAAGATAGCTAAATATTAGTGAACATAATTTTTTTCACCCGCAGCATTCTGAATATGTTATGCAGAATTTCATGCAGACCTGAAAGGGACACATGGATTTTGTGTGGAGTGTAGCTTCTTTTTAAAAAATCAGTTTTGAAGAGTATTTTGCCATTTATAAATTGGATCTATGAAGCTGTTTTATTTTGAAACTACATGCAGAGAGAGTTCATTCGAATTTGGGATTATCCATCTATCACAATATCACCTGATTTGTTGTAGTTTATACCTTCCCAGCATCAACCTATGAAGTTTAACTTTCACATCGTTAAGATTGGATTGATATTTTTATTTTATGCTTGCATGATGATAATTTTAGTTCCTCAACCTCAACAGTGGAAAATATCTTGCAGGATCAAACTAACAACTGGAGGAAGACTGCTCTTATTCTGACATTCATTTTGTTTCCAGCAGCTGTGATATGGTTTATAGGTAATTTTTCATAGTGATTCGTCAATGGTATATCAGAGTTGCATAAACTCATCATTTTGCTCTACGACAGGTATATTTCTGCACAGCGTGGATAGATTTGATGAAGCAAGTGAGCATCCTGAAGTGACTACAACTGACGGATCTGACACAACGCCTTTGCTTGATAGGAAGGCAGCAGGAACAACAGAAACAGAACCATGAAGTTTTCACTGGAATTGTGTACGGTATTATTTTGTTTTCTGCACAATTTCTGAGCTTGTGCACGCGCAAACCCAAGTTTTTCTGGTGTATATATATATTAATCTTCCTACTGCAGATAGGAATTGATTATCTTTAATTCAATGCCTCTAAATAATCCTTGCAGATTCTAACAAAAAGTGTAATGTTTGACTTCGGCAGAACCATAAAGTTTTCACCGGAATTGTATACGGTGTCATTTTGTTTTCTGCACAATTTCTGAGCTTGTCCACGCGCAAACCCAAGTTTTTCTGGTGTATATTCCTACTGCGAATAGGAATTGATTATCTTTAAGTCAATGCCTCTAATGGTGTGTGTGGGAACGATTCTAAAAATTTTGAATATTTTATTTTTACTTAAAATTAACTAAAAAATTGTATTTTTAAATTATTTTGATATGCTGAAGTTAAAAGCAAAAAAAATATTTTAATATATTTTAAATATTCACTGTTATCACAATTACGTAAAATATAATAAAAAACAAAATATAAATTGAAAAGCATATACAAGTATCTTATTAAATAAATTAATAATTATTTATGTAAATATACAAGAAAAAAATATTAATAATAACTAAAAAATAAATTGATAAAATTAATAGATAAATATAAATTAAGATATTGAATCATACAAAATGAGATATTTATTTTATTGTGTTTACTGAATTTATTTATTAAAATTAATAAAAGATAAATCTATAATCCAAAAAACTCATGACTTAAAAGATAAATACAAATAAAATTGACTAGATAAATTCATGTCTAAAAAAATATTATGCAAGGCCAAACACATCAGCAATATTATTTAAAAATGAATAG
>Ga0307517_10011150_pt1 | contig 12481 bp, 12 predicted proteins | sample 23_EM_MG_FD_194515 | JGI IMG/M metagenome (GOLD analysis project Ga0307517, IMG submission 194515) | Populus trichocarpa ectomycorrhiza microbial communities from riparian zone in the Pacific Northwest, United States - 23_EM | ecosystem: Host-associated > Plants > Roots > Unclassified | place...
TCAAAGAACGTGCCAAAGAGGCGGAAGAGAAGGCGAAGGCCAAGGAGAAGGAAGGTACCTCCAAGCCTGAGTCGATTGCCGTCGATCCTGAAGATTCCGACGACGACGTAATTCTCGAGGAAGTCGTGACTCCCAAACCTGGTCCGTCGAAGAAACCGGCGGCCCAACGACCACAACCGACTAAGAAGGGTCCTGCAGCCGGGGGTGGGGGGAGAACGAGTTCCAAGGTAGAAACTGGACCACCAGAGCCGGAACGGGCTGCTGCAGAGAGACTTCGATGACCTTTTCCCTCTTCATTTCCCCTTTCTTTGGCTATCTTGTGCTTCATAATTATCCTATCATACTTGCTTTGGGACCGTTCGCGGTTTCGTTATCCAGTTCCGTTACTATTGCTATTAGTAATTGTCGTGGGCCATGACTTTATATCGCTCGTATGTATGTGTGTATAGACAACGAGATTATTACCAGTGCGTTGCCCGGAGATATGGAGATAAATAAAGCGCAGAGAGATGAGAAAGCGTGAAAACATGGTTGAATACGAAGCGAAGCTAGTAGGAACCAGGTACCATGAACTCATGGTCGTCCCAAGCAATCTCCTGCTTCAGGATTCCGGTCAAAATAAGCTCTTTGGTGTAGATTGGAACTTCATTCTCCGCGATCGCCCTCCAGATGGACCCGTCGTCCTCGCACGAGATGACATAACGATCCGGCTTTGAGGTCACCATGCGATGTGTGGGAGTCTGTAACGCCAACTGTGCAATTGACCTACGTAAGTCGAGGCGACAGAAAGCTGATGCGAAACACATACCGTTCCCCCGTGGGCAGCAACAACGTTCTTCATCAGCTTCTTATCCACGTCCACCTTTTGCGTAAGATAGAAAGTCTTGCCCTCCAACAATTTACCCTTGTTCTTCCTCGCTCTCTCGAGAGTTTTCGTCATCTTGAAGGCGTATTTAGCCTCAGTCTCACGATCTTCGAGCGAGTAATCCTTCTCCGCTGGTGGGAAATGAGTTGGGGAAAAACACGCGCGCGCGTGAAAGGAACAAGAAACTACTCACGTAGGAGACGCCCCTTGGCCGCGGACTTCGTGAGCCACTCTCCCCGAAGGATGAACGGAGCGACCGCTATAGAGCTCAACAACTTTTCCGTTCGACCGAAAGCGCCAGCGATCAAGTGCGTGCATTCGAGAGGTTTTTCTGTGAATTTAGCACCGAGCTTCATTAAGGCCTAGAAATAGTGGTAAGGATCGGTACGGTGTCGAGGTGAGTTCTGGCCTGAAAATAGACCGAACCTTCTTAGTGTCCTCTGATAGTTGGACCTTGGTGGTCATGATATGTACACCGGCTCCCGCGGGCTTGGAGGTCTGTGGTTCATCATCTCCCTCATCCTCATCCTCCTCTTCCTCAACACTACAGTTAAGGTGTTAAGGACGGATTGGCTGAAATATCGATTTGGAGGAATCATACCTGACATCGCTCCGTCTCCTCTTCGCCTTCAACTTCATTTTCTCTCTCGCATTCTCTTTCGATTTCTCCTTCTCTTTCTCCTTAGTTCTCTTCTCCATTCTCTCCTGTTCCTTCTCCGCCTTCTCCCATTCACCGACCACGGTCCCTCGCTTCATTTGCTTTTGGAAGTTTATCACATCCGGCATGATATCTTTCAACTTCTCGTCAGCCCTCTGTGCAGCAGACCTACGTCCTCGCGAAGGAACATCCTCCTGGCGGGCGGGAGGAGGGGATGAGTCTTGAGCATGTCGTTGGGTGGCCTTCGTCGCCTGAGTGGGCTTGGGTTTCGAAGGTCCCGGGGTTGGCTTCTCGGGCCGCTCGTGCTCTTCTTCGGACTCGGAGTCATCTCGTTTCCTCTTTTGGCTCTTCCTAGGCGGGGCGCGCTTGGTTGATACAGGCTCCTCCTCTTCCTCCTCTTCCTCCTCCTCAACAGCAGCGACAGATTTCCTCGCAGGCGTCTTCACTTTGATTGGGGATGATTTCTTCGCAGAGGCAGGTGACTCAGAAGCCATCGGTTTACGCGAAGCGGATTTCTTGACTTTGGTAGAGGTGCTCTCCTTCCTGGGAGTGAAATAATCCGGACGATGAGGCACGACGACTTCAACCTGCGAACGAGTTCGACGCCTGATGAGTGCTAGTCGATTAGGGGACCTTGAGTCCTTTTCCTCAGCGACGGTGTGTTTGGAACTCCCAGATCTCCGTCGCTTCTGAGGGGAGGGTGAAGGGCTCGCAGTGGACTCGTGCCTCGGCGGCGCATCCATCTCTATATCCAAATCCGCGTCTGGGGCGTCGTTGTCCAACATTTCCACATCTTCGGTTTCACCCTTGACACGGGGATGTTCGCTACCTGTCCCTATATCGTTCTCATCAACGGCAATGGCTTCTTCCACCTCCCTGATGCTGCCTGTTGGCGCGCCAAAGTCTTGGGTGGGAACATCCTGTTCGGCATCGTCAAGTATCACCTTCCGTCCCATACCCTTGTTTCCCAAGAACCCGGAACAGTCGCACGCAGGTGAGAATCTGACATACTTTTCGTGACCGACCGAGAGGTTCCGCCAGTTGACAAAACAGTCCTCAAGCCACGTGTGGTTGACAATTGGGATTGACCACTGGGCCGCGCGATCGGTCTTTGTCCCTGATTTACTGTCGAGGTCCAAGAGTTTGAGAGTTTTGAAGGTCTGTTAGGGTATCACACTTACTATGCGGCAATGACGACGGTGTTCTGCGGGGACATGTTCGGTGTGAAATTCGCTCCCATAGCCTGAATCAGGAGTTTCAAGTACTCCCGGGCCTCACCGGTGTAATTCGTGACGGTGATTTCCTTGGAGTTTGTAAGCGACCCGCATACCGTGAACTTTTTCGGATTGAACCTACGTGCTTGTCAAATCCTTCGATCTGCTTGCTTGGAGTGGGATAGTGAAGAAGCTGATCAGTTGGTGGCGAGATGGCCCTAATCGTTTGAATGTGGAACAGCCAACAGAGATTCCCAACGATAACCCTAGGGCGTTTCAAAGCCTGGTGAACGCGATTAGCCGCGGGGAGTGTTTTAGCGTTGGGGGAGATTACCTTAAAGTATGCAGCCCCAGCCCGAAACTTCGTGATGAGGACATCCACGTGTTCCACCTTCTTTGCTTCATCGCTCGCGCTCTTTACGTCGACAACGACTCCTCCGAACCTCTTCACTCCTGTGACAACGGCCTCCCGCCTGCCAGGGTTCAACCCAAGGCTGACAGATAGGAGAATACGTTTCCCTTTCCAAACATTTATGCGTTCGGCCGCTTTTCCCAGGTTTTCGGGGATCTTGCCGTCCTCAGAAGTCCCCAACACGACGGACTTGTAGAGTGATGCCTTCTCCTCTGGGGGTTTATGTGTCCGTTTGCCTTTTGGAGAGGGCGGAGTGAGTTGTAGCACCTTTGGATCTGGCCACTCGTACTGAAGGGTTGGGATGGTAGCGACCCCTAAACGCACGACGTCGTCGAACCAGTGGGGGACGAGGATTTTGACTCGAGTATCTTGTTGATAGTGAACAGCAGTGAGGTATTTGTCGGATGTTGTACCCATGGAGAATAGATGTGTGACTTCTCGGGTGAGACCCTGTCTCCATTGACCACCAAGGGCGACAATGGCACCGGAAAGAACCTCGACGTCTGAGGGATCAATCTACGAAGTAAAACGGCGAGTCAGAGAATGCTTGTCCTAGAACAAGCCTCATCCACTTACATCAGTCGCAGAGGCGCATACGCCAGAGAAGAGCATGGATGGGTCGGCGGAGTAATATTTTGTCCTTGCAATGTCTGTCAGCTATCTTGGACCACCTGCCAAACATTTGAAGCGTACATCTGGCGCTTTCCGAGCGCAACAGATCGCTCTGCCCATTTAGGCTACACAGACGTTAGATGAAATGTGTTAGGCGAGGTCCATGGCTTCTTACGGTCACGACCTCTGCATTCTCTGGTGCACTTTGCCAGCCTTCAAATTCCAGGGTGTCCGAGATGATGTGTGTTGAATCTTCAAGAGAGCTTCGGGTTGCACCATTTGGATCCAAGATTTCAGACAACCACTTTTGATCATTAACGCGGAGAGACGAGGACAAGGTGTATGCGACTCCAGAGAATATTCCCATTATTTTGCGGATGAAAGACAAACGAAGTGGGGTAAGAAAGTCTCGTAAATGTTCCCCGAGTTGACCTTGAGGGGTAGTCGTCCTATATCGTGTTCACTGGTGTGTACCAGGCAAGCCAGACGGCGCGATCGACCCGAAGGTGGGACGCGGCGTGAATGAGGGGAGGTAAACAGCACGTGATCGCCATTGATCCTGTCACTGTCACTCGTCACGACGCGACCCAGCGGTGTCGTGATGTTCACCAGTTCCAACGCTCTACGGTCCCCTCCGTCTCCGTCTCTCTGCCTCTGAATCGCACCCTGGCTCTGGCAGCGAGCAGAGTGTATCTCGAGGGCACCACGAGTCAGGAGAGATGGTCAAAGAGGAATGTGCAATGGATAATGGCCAGTGGGGGATGTACGATGGGAGGAGGGTGTAGCCTCTCCTTTGCGAGCTGAGGGAGGTTAATACTGGAGTGCGCATGCCAACTTTAAATCCGTCGGCACACGAGTTCGTTGAATCGTTCGGTGACCGCTTCCGGCCCGAGCCTCCCACAACTGGTGGCCTTCGGCCCACCGGACACATCCGAGTTTACCATCGTATTACGCCATTCCCCCCAATCAGAATGTCATCTGCGACGGGACAGTTCGTATGTACCCAGTGCAAGAGCGGTTATACCGGCCCCAAGCGTCCGATGCTGCGATGCAGCTCCTGCAAGAAGGGATGGCACACTTGTATGTTCTCGCCGATCATCTCGATTACCCGGGTAGACTGACCTTGATGTAGACTGCCACAGTCCCGTAGTTACTGTGGGACAGTTTAAAGCGATGTATGAGGCAGAAGTGAATAGGAAGGCTCATCCTGGGGCGGTCAAATTCTCCAATTGGCATTGTTCGCTGTGTCCGACTCGTTCGGGGGTTGAACAAATACTGGTGGGTTCATTGTCGTGCCGTAGCCTATACTGATTTGTCTGAGAACTCTGTCGCGTATTATACAGGTTATATCCTCTGATGAAGAGGAAAACACGCCACAGCCCAGACGGAATTCTGTGGCACCTTCCAAGTCGGCATCTCCAGCGACAGCCACACCAACTGAGGATGTCATCGACCTTACCGAAGGATCCGCGGAACTATCCTCTCAGAAGAGCAACAGTAGAACCCGAGATACGTCACCACCACGGTCGCGTTCCCAAACCCTCGGCGTGCCGGGATGGGAGGTGTATCGGTCGCCGATCACCGGTGTAAGACTGCGTGCGTTCTCGTCGAGTGTTAGCCATCTCGTGTGGGGAGCGGTGCTGAATTCACCTCACAGAGCCTCAGAAACAACCCTCTATAACTCCACCTCCATCCAGCACCGTGCCGAGTGAACCGGCGATAATCATCGACGATGATGTCGACCTCGAAAGGAAGGGCGATGCCAACCCCGAAGGACCCCCGCCACGCCCCCTGCTGACCCAATCACTCTCCCCAGAACCGCCCAGACAGGCCGAAACGCGCCTTCTTCCGCAGATAATCAAAGAAGAAATGCAAGATCTTGTGATCCCACCTCTCGCCGAGCCGGAGAGACCAAGGCGGCCACGAAAACCGGTGGAAACGAAAAGATTCGTTTCGACAAGTCGGAAAGGTAAACTGCGGATCAAGAGTTTCATGAATTTCTACATGCCTTTTGGTCATGAAGCAGTGCCTAAAGTCGATATGGGAACGTTGGAGGATGCTTTGAGAAAATTAGGACTTGAGCCGGGCTCAGGGTAGATATGATCTATCTGGCACGGGTTGTCCGAGTTGTTATACTGGCACAATCTTTTCATGACTTTCGGGCTAAGTATTGCGTAGATCGTCGGGGAATGTGAAACCTTCAGCCAACATATTAAAATGCAGAGAATGGGGGGGGGGCAATTTGGGATCTCGACGCTACGCGAGCACTCGGTCAAGCCTGCGCCCATGTTCGTCGGGTGAACCATTGTGAGACTTCGAACAACAGGGGCGAACCGCGTGATGCCGTGTCGTACGGGGCCAGGACCGAGTGTTGAACGGGAGGCCCGGGTGGCCAATCACCACCAATCATGTGCTGGGTGATTAATTCCTTGGCGCGCTGATAACCAAAGGGTCAGGCAATCGCGAGTCAGATAATGCTTACCGCATACCGTAGCACTGCCGTTCCGCGACCATTGTCCAGAGTCCAGACCATTTTTCGTTTGACCATGTCCGTGCCATTGTTTGGACGTGTTTGGACCATCAATGTTGAGTTTGTTTATTCCGCTGATCACACGCGACGCGTCCCACGGTCCACTGTGGCGCTCATTGCTCACTCGTTTCACCACCTTTTCGGTACAATCTGGGTGGCCTTGAGGCATTTTTCGGACATGGCCCTCTTCGACTTCTATCAGCTGGCTGTCCTATATAAGCTGCGCCTCGCAGATGCAGGCCTTCTCCCAGTCCACTCTCATCCTCTGATGTCTGCCACCCCACCGCCACATTCTCCTTCGCCTTCGGTTGAGCCAGATCTGGCCCACCTGTCTCCTTCTCTCCCGACGCAGCCCGCATTCAAGACGCCGGAACGCAAGCAGAGTCGTTCCCAGCCCTTGCCGGACACCACTCCACTCGCTCGTGGGTCTTCTGTCCGGCAGAGGCAGGAGGGCGACACGGATAGAGTCGAGGGGTACAAGCGCGAAGACTATGACGACTACATCCGCGAAGACCTCGAGTGTCGAGTTTTTGTCGACTTCGAGGTCTTCATGAAGCACGTCCTGCACGTCCCCGACGACTGGAGGACCAAATGGGCACCGGCTATCGAAGCTGTCAAGGCAAACCGAGATTTCACGAAGCACCTCAATGAGTACCGCAAGCACTGCAACACCTCCAGTGCCCAGGAATCGTCGTTCTACAAGCCTCTGGTGGCCATTGCGAACACCATTCTTGGCGTTTTGTCCCAGTCCAAGTTCAACGGCATCTCTTCCGGAATCCCTCAGTACTATTGTGTCAACGACCCAAAGAAGCTTCGGGGCGGGGTCATCAACAAAGCCGGCCTATCTCCCGACCTGGTCACCCTCCACGAGGACTGCAAGCGGTCCGGGGAGGGAAGCCTCCACTGGGCGAACCCTCTCCACATCCTGGAAGTCAAGCCGTCCGGTGGTGCGCTATGTGAAGGAAAGGGTATGCCTAGATTGGTTGTGGACGGTAAGCGTGCAACGAGATCTTTCTATGGCCAGTTGTGACTGACATGGAGAAACGGAGAACAGGGACCGATCCGATCTTGAATCACGCCTCCCCTCCCAATCGAGAAAAGAACCTCACTCCCCTCACCACATCCGCAACCGATTCTGAGTCTAGAAAGCGACCTGCAGATGGATCGGACACGACCGATCAGCGGGTCACGAAGAAAACCAAGACGAAATCCGGCCCTTCACACCAAGTGTTCGACGAAGAGGACGATGGTTCCATGCCGACACCCGAAACCCAACGTCAGCTCGATCCGGCGTTCCAAGTCTGTCGCTACCTTTTGGAGATGTTCTCCGTCCCCCTCTTGCGCTCGCATGCTACCGTCGGCCTCGTCGACCGCGGTCGCCTTCAGCTCTATCACGCAAACCGTTCGGTCATCCTCGTATCTTCCGCGATCAACTTTACGGGAGGCGACGGGCTGAACAAGTTCATCGCCAACATCATTGCGTTCCATGGTCTTTCGTTCGGACAGAACGGCATCCTTGACACCCTTGTCAAGGACAACGTTGAGCTCATCAAGAACCCGGGCATTCTGGAGAACAACAAAGTGATTCAGAAGGGAAACACATTGAAGCTCTTGGGAGGTGACTCGAAAGAGTTCACGGTTACATTGGGTGACGTGATCTCCCGTGACCCGGCGACGGTTGGGAGGTCTACGGTGGTGCTCGGTGCGACGTGTGAGCGGTGGTCGACGGCCGATCTGGTCGTCAAGATCAGCTGGCCGGGTTCTCTCCGGGTTCCGGAGTCCGATTTTCTCAAGAAGGCGAGCGAGGAGGCGGAAAAGACGGAGGGAAGGTGGGCCACCAAGCATCTCCCTCGGGTGTTCTATGCCAAGGACGTCGTGTTCGAAAGTGGTTCAACCCTCGAGTCGGTCGCAAGTCTGTTCGAGGACGCCACGTTCGTCAACGGGAAATACAGGTACGAACGACGGGCCCTCCGGATCATTGTGCAGGAGCGATTGCATCCTCTCAAGTCGCTGTCGAACGTGAAGGACATTGGTCAGGTCTTTGTCGACGTCGCGTGCAGTACGTGTATCCCGTTCGTTTTCCGATTGCCATGCACTTACCGCATTTCAGTCCACCGATGGCTCTACGATTGCCCTGGGATCCTCCATCGCGACCCCAGTCTCAACAACATCATGTGCCGCCTCATCAAGGGGAAAGTTTACGGGGTACTGACCGACTACGACCTTTCGTCTTGGAAGAAGGAGCTTGAGACCGGCTACGCCAGGACCTCGCAGCAACGGACCGGGACTCCACCCTATATGGCACAGGAATTGCTCAAGGGAGCGAAGACTGCCCACCTATACAGGCACGACATCGAGTCGCTTTTCTACATCATGTTGATGATTGGCGCGCGCCACGAGATTGGCTACAAGGTGGACAAGGCCAGCAAGGAGGTAAAACGCCAGGTGGTCATGCGAGAGGGAAAGCTCCCATATCAAAAATGGTTCAACGCACTGGACTACGACACGCTCGGAATGCACAAGAAGTTGTTCTTTTTAGATATGGGGGACATTGAGTTGTCCCCATCCTTCGAGTGCTTCCGTGGTTGGCTACGTAAACTTCAATATCTCTTCACGAACGGGTTCATGCTCAAGGTTATGGACTCGAATCAGAAGAATCAAGCTGGAAGTTCTGCAGGTGGACTCGATCCGTTCGACGATGAGACGTTGGGAGGCAGAGTCACCTATACCTCCTTCATCGAACCAGTCCGCCTCCTAACAGGAGAACTTGAAGGGCTCACCATCCGCTATACCTCCACTGTCGACCCGACTTGTGCGGCTCCGGCTGACATTTGAGTTGGCTGTGGCGGATGACCTTCCCCTTCCTCCCCCCTCTCATTCGCACTTTATTTTCGAGTCTATCCACACCAATGTACTTATTTTAGAACCATCAATGCAGGCGTTTGTGACATGTAATATCACTAATTTTTTCCGGGCACCATTTGATACACGTGCGATTACACCGAGGGATCTACTGGAGTTTCAATTCTACGAAGTTCTCGCAGCATTCTGGAGAGGATCCGTTTGACCTTCCACTCTATGGGACATGGACGTCCGTAGGTTGTTTAATAGCTCTTCGGCATAGCCATCGTGTTGTGTGGGTTATTTGTACACAGAAGTTCACGATCATTACGAACGTCACGAGCTCGGAGGGAGGTGGGGAAGTAAAAAAGAAAGAAAGATAAAAACGACGAATCTTGATATGCAGTGTGGTCGTGGCGGTGGATACATGATACAAGATGCGAGCCTTGAGGAGCCAACCACGAAACTGACACGGCCACACCGAATGATACAATCGCCTCAAACAATATTACAAAGCCCGACGTTTGTGCTCCTCTATCGAGCGAGCCCGCCTCAGGTACCGTTAATGGGGCTTCGGGGATGATGTCTCGAACAAGGAGGTAATCAACGCTCTCAAAAATGAGAAATGCACTCTCCGAATCGTGGTCTTCGTTTTGGCCGGCTTCTCCGCAATACTTCTTATTGTCGTTGCCTTTTATTGCACCGGGGAAGGGGGTAAAATACGCTCCTGTCTCCTTGAGGGAGACTACCCAGATCATTACGACAAACGAGACTTTGCGGGTCCTAACATACCTAGGTCACGCTATTCAATCCAGTTATAGGCTCCATTTAATGCCGTTCTTACTCCCAGAGCACACGATTTTATTTCATGGGATTTTCCCGGTTTTGCCTTCGACTGACCTCGGTTGTGGGAACCATCTCGGATTTACTATGACGAGCAAGCGTGGGAACCACGTGTCACCACGCCCATGTCCGGACCACGAGTGCGCATCGCGTTTCTGCACCCAGACCTCGGAATCGGTGCGTTTCTGTCGCGGAATTTCACGGGAGGTACTCCAAAACACCTTACCAGGTGGCGCCGAACGCCTTGTGGTCGATGCTGCTCTCGGATTGCAGAAACTTGGGCACTCGGTAGACATATACACGTCTCACCACGATCCAAATCACTGTTTCGAGGAGACAAGAGACGGTAAGTAGTTTTAGGTGATGGAGCGTTGAGTTTGTGTCGATCTCTTCCAGGAACTCTACGTGTTCACCATGTGAAGCCACCGTTCCCCCGATCAATCAAGGGGAGATTGCATATACTCTTCGCGCACGCCAGACAGTTGCACCTTACTACCCGCCTGCTGTCTGACTCTGAGTCACCCTACGATGTTTACTTCGTTGATCAACTTTCGACGTGTATACCATTTCTTCGGCTCCTGGCAAAGAAGCGGGTGGTTTTCTATTGTCACTTCCCCGACAAACTCCTCGCAAGTGGGGAATTCGTGGGGGGAGAGTCTGGGAGGTGGAAAGCCGGCGTAGTGAAAGGACTGTACAGGTTGCCCATGGATCTTCTGGAAGAATGGACCACTCGTACGTCTCACGTTACTCTTTATTGTGTTCAGCATTCTAAACCATTGCCATTTGTTTCATCTCAGGCCAGGCCGACATCATTCTTGCCAATTCCCTGTTTACTGTGCAAGTCTTTAAAACGTACTTTCCAAGCATAACATTCAGCCCAACGGTCGTCCATCCTGGGATCAACATCTCAGCGTATGAAGTCGCGGTCGACCAAAACGACCCTGACGTGGCGGCGGTTCGCTCGTAAGTAAAGCGCCTGGGATTGTATAACCGTTGACCAGCTAAATGGAATGACCGGGGTAGCGACCGCCCGACCTTCTTATCACTGAATCGTTTTGAGCGAAAAAAGAACGTCGCCTTGGCCATCCAGGCCTTCGCAACGTTCAAAGCCACGACAGCAGTGAAACGAAATTGGCGACTAGTCCTCGCAGGTGAGTGGGTCCTTTCTTTCTCTGACCTCGCTAATTATGGAAATTGTTAGGTGGATACGACCCACGGGTCGAGGACAACGTGTCGACACTCAAAAGCCTGCTCGAGATTGCCACGACACGCAATCTCACGTATCACATCCTGATTCCATCCAAGAAGACAGGGACCCTGCCACCGTTCGACAAAGCTGTCACATCCCCCGACATAATCTTCTTGCTTAGCTTTACCACTGCTCAACGGTCGACCCTACTGACCTCCGCGTCGACACTGGCACTCCTGTACACGCCGACTAACGAGCACTTCGGCATCGTTCCGGTGGAGGCCATGGCATGCGGAGTACCCGTACTGGCATGCAACACCGGCGGACCTACTGAAAGCGTCGTAAACTCACCGGAGATCGAGAAGACTGGCTGGCTGCGACCGCCAGATCCCGAGATCTGGGCAGAAGCCCTGCACGGTATTGTGGAACTAAGTGCAGATGAGAGGACGATGTTGGCGCACCGAGCGAAGGTGAGGGCGAGGTCTCAGTTTGGCATGGATGCGATGGCGAGTAAGATCGAGGCGGCGTTGTTGGAAGCTGTGAGGATGGGTCCGGTCGAGGAGGGGGCACGATACGCTGTCGTTCTGGGGTTCATTGCCAGTGCTCTCATCGTTACCATTGCCGCATGGCTAGTCCTGTAGACTGTATTACCTCTTACAATATATTATTTATCACGTCCAACGCTGAAGACGAGGGATTCTGGCTCCTTCTATAGCCATCTACGTCAGTTGGCCGCTTCAGCCGTGGTTTTTGGGGGTCGACGCGTGACGCGCGATGCTCCGGGGCAAGATTGCGGATGTCTCTTCATCCGAACACGCCAAGAAAAGTTAGAACAGTGGTGCAGTTGGAGGATCAATCACTCAACCCATTGAAGACGTGATGCCTGATGCCAAGGATTAACACGAGAGCTAAGCGCTAAGAAATAACCGGGGTACCAATGCATTCAATACTCAATGTCAAAGAAACTCGACCGTCCACCCTCAAGAGAATCACCCACAGCGTTTGCGGATGGATCCCCCCCCCCCGGTCTGCGCTCGATACAAAATGTAGTTATTAGTTCGTACCTGATGATTGAATACAAGTTCTCAAAGTGGGCCGGCGTAGTGTACATTAAACCAGAACGTTAACGTATCAATTTCATAGCTCTAGCGTAGGTGGGAGGAGGTGAGAGGAACGAGACCGAGGATCATCGATCAAGCGAACTGAAGGATGCCTTGGTTGCGCTCGGGGTCAATCATCCTATGCACCCTAACGGCGTCCGTGATCGCCACGTTCTGCATATCCTGGGGGGTGATAAGGATGTACTGTTTGCCGTCC
>Ga0307517_10011152_pt1 | contig 12480 bp, 7 predicted proteins | sample 23_EM_MG_FD_194515 | JGI IMG/M metagenome (GOLD analysis project Ga0307517, IMG submission 194515) | Populus trichocarpa ectomycorrhiza microbial communities from riparian zone in the Pacific Northwest, United States - 23_EM | ecosystem: Host-associated > Plants > Roots > Unclassified | place...
TACTATCAGCAATGGTATGGCTGTATTAAATTAGTCTAATAATGATTTTTGTTAATTGTTTATTACACACTTTTACCTAACTGCTTTGGATTATTTATATTCTATAGGTGTTTTTGTTATTAATATGATATAGGTTGTTTTTCAATTAAAAATATATTAAAATAATATTTTTTTTATTTTTTTTATTAGTGCATTAAAATCATAAAAAAATACACTAAAAAAAAATACTAATTTAATATTTTAAAAAATATATTTGAAAAACAGATTATAACTAAAAAACAAATACGTCCTTTTAACTCCACATGTTACAACTAAAATAGAGATGTAGTAAATGTTTTTTTTTTCTTTTTTTAATAATCTTCAAATCTTATATTTTGAAGTTGCTTGCACCTTGCCATTTGTTTTTGCTTTGAAGGATGCCCTTTTTAAGAAATGTGTGGATGCTGAGATATGAACAAGTTTATTTTGTTCGGGGTGTATGTTTTTTTTATATTTTTTTATATAGTTAAAATACTCTTTTATCCCCAAGTCAATACAATTTATAAATATTAACTAAGAGTTTTTTTTACTTTTCACAAACTTCTTAACAGTAAAAATATTTATTTACCTCTAAGATAAAAATTTTGTTTAGTTGCTGAACAAAGATGTTTATAGTTTTTTCATGATCCATGTACAGTGAAAATACATTTTTAACCTTATAAAAGACAAAAAAATAAATTTTATCTTTAGGGGTATTTTGATATTTTTACACAGGTATTTTGTGTAATTAACAGGTTCATGGAGACATTTTTGTATTTTCACACCATTTAGGTGGAGCATGTGACGCCATCCGGTGACTAAATCTAGCTATCTGTTGTCTCATTATATGTGCAATCGTCTTCTCTTCCACATAGCGTGACACATGCAGGCGTGTGGTGGTCAGATTGTTACCGGTGGTCATTTGTTTTTGTTTTTTTTACCATTTTCTAACAGTTAAAGTACATCATTATCCTTGATTTTTAATTTTATACATCATTCTTTTAATTTTTTTTTTTTTTAATTTTTTATAAAAGTTTTGTTCGATTTAGTCATTTAATTACAATTTCTCATAATAATAATAATAGTAATAGTAGTTATAGTTTTTAATTTTATCCTTCAAATCAAATTTATGATTTTTTTAAATAATAATAATAATATTTATTTCAGTTTGGTTTTTTTTTATTTTTTATTTGTTTCTTTAATTTTTTTTTGTCAGAGTTGTTATAATTTTTAATTTTGTCTATCAAAATAAATTTAAGATTTTTGTTATAATAATCTTTAAAAACATGTTTAAGACAAATGAACTAGTCTTACGTATTTCAATGCAATACCGCAACCAAAACACAGGAGACAGGATAGACCATGTACTTGTCTTTGGTTCTGTGAATTCTAGTCTAGTTAGATTCCAAGGGTAGACTGACTATATTGTCCATGCCGACTTTGTTGATCGCCAGCTAGCCATAAATGATTCAACCCTACCAGGCACAAAGACAAATAAAGAAAAGTGGTTGACAAATTTATATAAAAGTCACTATTCTATAAGCCACTTCTCAATTTGATCCCTAAAGATCTCCTTTTCTCTCAATTAGGTTTCATCCTATCATAAATCATCAAGTCCTCTCCTCTAGTGAATTTTCATAAACACACGAGCTTTCTATCCATCAAAGTTATAAAATTCATCCCAACTCGTAACTCATCTCGAGATCCATATCATGGATTAACCCCGGTTAATAAATAACTGCATCATTCTAAATTAGATCCTAGAATAGCAGATACCCAGATGATCTGCTAGGTCGAGTCAGGTTTTATAACAATGCTCTAGACGGAAGACATGGTTAACCTGCTATGACGGGGGACCTAGTTGGAAAATAATTCTTAAGAGACCTTAATGAAAATTAGTGTAAAGGTTGGAGGACTTGGTGATCTTGTACCGATAATTTTTCTTTAAGACCAGGTGTTAGGTAGCTAAATCACTTGGTTCAAAATAGATGGAAGTGTGTTCATGGTCACACTAGGAAACCTGTCCAAATCAATGGGTGGTGAAATTAAAGCAGTAACTCGAGAGGAAATGAAAAATCAAAAGCCAAAAAATGAGTTAAAGAGGAGAATTTTAAGGAGCTTTCCCTTCACTTTCTTCCGTCATTAATGTCACAAAAGGACAAAAATGTTGGGTCATACTTGTGTGTGGTGCCATGTGAAGCCATAGAGATAGATACCTTCAGAGCTTCATTTTCTAGGTGGGATATGGACTTTTACTCGTAAACCCTCCTTTCTTGACCTCTAAAGTCCTGTTCTTTAATACTACTTGAAACAATACGGTACCTTAAAAACCTTTGTTCAAGTGTTAATAATCTTCCAAATCAAGTGTTAGGATTTATTTTGCGAAGTGATAAACAATACGGTTATTTGCCAGTGCTTGTCTAACCTTGGTTATTTGCTAGTGCTTTTCTTCTTGTCCTGGTAATTCTGTCAGGAGAAGAAGAAAGAAAGAATGGGGACTGTTTCACAGGATGCAATCAACCAGTTTAAGGCATTGATGGATCAAGGTTCAGTTCTGATCTCCTTTTACTTGTTCACTTTTTTGAAAACATTGCTTAACTTTACTGTTTTCAATTGTGCTTATTCATTTCAAAATGTGATGGCAGTTGAGGAGCCATTGAAGAGAACTTATCAGGTTTGCAATTGTTTCTGCTCTTTATCTTTGTTTCTTCTTTATGGGATCCGTCTCTTCAACTTGGAGTCAAGATTTTTCAAGTCTTTTCGATGTTGAAATTAGATGAATTATGTAAATAACAGTGAATCATGTAATTCTGTTGTTATCAGCTGCAGAATGTGATTCTGATCCACTATTCCCTTTTCCAGCCTTGATTTACTCTTCTTTCATAGATGTTCATCTTTCATGTTTTTTTAATGCCACTATGATGTTTAATCTTGGATGTTGTTATTAAGGTGATAGCTTCAAAAGAAATTAAGGAAAAAAATGTGGTGAGCAGTCCTAGTAAGGTTTGATCTAGGAAAAAAGGATGCTTATTGGGCTTCTGGGTGTGTTGAATTTGGCATTTCATTGCTTGATGTCTTCTTGGATTGATGAGAAGCTCTGATTCGAGCCGTTATCTGGGGTTGGTAGAAACAATCTTTCTTGACTGACAACTAATTGGCTTAAACTCATTTACTGGGTTTGTTTATAATTCCTTTCTTTTACCTAACTAAGTCTATAAATGGCATATGTTATGAATGTGAAAATTCTCTGTTGCCATTATGTTGTGTCATCATAGATTTGTTTATGTTTTGGTTTCTTTGGATTGTTATGCACTTTCATTATCAAATCTCTGTAAATTACAGTTTCTTACTATCTAAATTATTGTTTCTTGATCTGGCAGACTGTCCATCAAGGATATCAAGCTGAAACGCTGGCGCGTTTTCTAAAAGCTAGAGAATGGAATGTTACCAAAGCCCATAAAATGGTTAGCAGCAACTCTGGTCGAAGTGACCTGTGGATCTCAATGTTAAGTTCTTTAAATGTGATAAAAATAGTTTAATCTCACTCACCTGAGATGATATGTGTATGATGCTGCAGTTACTGGATTGTTTGAACTGGAGGGTACACAATGAGATCGACAATATATTAATGGTAAGCTTTTGTTAAGATCAAGTCCCACATTTATGTTTATGTCTTCCTAGCTTTCTCAAGATGGAATAGAAGTTTGATGTTTGTGTATTAGTTAGAGGCTTCTTCATAATGTGTCTAAGACTTTTACGTATTACACTTCTAATCTGGATGCCGCTCCCAAATGCAGAAACCCATAGTTCCAACTGATTTGTACAGAGCAGTGCGTGATTCCCATCTCATAGGAATGTCAGGTTACTCCCGAGAGGTGCTTATTCTATGCTTATATTTGTCTTGTTTATGGTTTCTTAATCCTAGTTTATAACCTTTTAAAAACCCTGCTGCATCTTGCGCAATGGAGAAAACAATATTGTTTATATCACACAAAAGAATTTATCTCAAATGTTCTTGCAACCTTTGTCATCTTATTCAGGGGCTTCCTGTATTTGCTCATGGTGTTGGGCTCAGCACATATGACAAAGCATCTGTAAGTATTGCTATAAAATCCTTTAGCTATGCCTCACTGTATAAATCTTAATGTTTGGATTAGTAACCTTTTGACATTAAATCTTAATTCTGTGAGTGTTCAAGAGTTCAGTATTTTACTTGTCTTATTTCATTACAGGTCCACTACTATATGCAGTCTCACATTCAAATCAATGAATATCGGGACCGCATTGTTTTGGTGAGTATTTGAGTTTGGCAACTTCCTACTTCTGAGTTCTTAAGGTGATTTTTCTCACTTGCATATTTTTTTTTGTAGCCTACCGCATCAAAAAAGTATGGGCGACCAATAACAACCGGCGTAAAGGTTTTGGATATGTCTGGCCTAAAGCTTTCAGCACTGAACCAAATAAAGGTATAACTTTCTGGGCTAGTTTGTTTTGTTCATAGGACCCGTTTCATCAGTCCAGTCTATATTATTTTATGTAGTTTTCTTATTCAGAGGATGATTCAACTTCAGCTATTATGCTAGGTGGGTTGCTTGAACCAGGAATTTCAGCCAACTCACTGATACTTTTTCTTACTTTAAACCTCTAACCAGTATATTGTGGTGAATCTTTATCACTATCACATTTCTGAAAGGGTGGATATAGTGCAAAAATACTTATGCATCACGTCATGTTGACCGAGTCTGTTTTTAATGTTACTGCAGATGGTGACCCTCATTTCAACTATTGATGACTTGAACTACCCAGAGAAAACACATACATATTACATTGTAAATGCCCCATATGTATTTTCAGCTTGTTGGAAGGTAAGCCTCCTTTTTCTCTCATTGCAGTTGAATATCCTTGCTTTTTAACCTTTTCCAATAAGTATTCATGTGCTGGTGCAAATTATCATCTCGGATAAGATTGAGTAGAAGAATGTTTTATCTGTGAAAATATTGAAAGGACCTTGTTATAAGCACCATTTCAACATTTGAATTTTTGCTAGGTTGTCAAGCCTCTGCTGCAGGAGAGGACAAGAAAAAAAATTCAGGTGTTGTCTGGAAACGGGAGAGATGAGCTGTTGAAGGTAACGATGGCTTCTCTGTGAACCGTGATTCTTGAAATATTGGAAACTTGACTGCTGGTTGTTCTTAATTCACTACAGTTGATTTAGTAAATTTCAACAACTTTATGGCCACGCTTTTCGATGATCATTACACACCATATCTTATGGACTAAGCTGGATGAGCATGTTTAATGTAGATAATGGATTATGCATCTCTTCCACATTTCTGTAAAAGAGAAGGGTCTGGATCATCTCGACATTCAGGGTATGCAAATGACAACTGCTTTTCCTTGGATCATCCCTTTCATCAACAGCTATACAACTACGTCAAGCAGAAATCTTTAGAGAGTGAACCTTCTCAACCAATCAAACAAGGGTCTTTCCACGTGGATCTGCCTGAACCAGCTGTCGAAGGAATGGAGATAGCTAAAACAATTGAATCCCAGATGCATAATTTTGAGAAAAGGAATGGGGTTTCTGGGCCCCTGAATGGCCTCAAAATCAATGACGACTCTGACCACAGAACTACGCATTGCCCGTGATTTAAGCAGAGGATCTTAACTCTTGATGCCTGAGGACTTTGTTACAAGTATACAATAGAAATGCATGTAATAGTAGTCGACCATGTTACCTTTACATGGCAGGGGAAAACTTAAAGCTATGCATGTAATCTGATATTCTGGCTGGGTGATCGGTATAAAGCTCGGCCCCAGCCTGACATGGTGTAGGAATGCAGTGGAGAATTGTAATTTTTAGCTTGTAAGTCTTACATTGATAATAGTCATAGAGAGAAACATGTTGAATCTAAATACCTTTCTTCCCCCAGAAATGCTCAAATTGCATATGATGACAGGTATATGGTTGCCCAAGAATGAATCTTTAGTTATTTATTTCCCTCCCAGAATTGGTTTCATATGATAGAGAATACATCATGACAACAACTCATGTAGACAAGGTTTTCTGGTTGGTAAACACATCAGCTTGGGGAAATCATACCGAGGATTTACCAAACATGTACTTTTGAATCCCAATGACTAATCTGAATAATCTGCTAGATCTGATTTTCAGTTGCAGAGTTAATGGAAGCGATCCCGATGACTCATTTGAATGTTCTACCATCTTGAAGGCACTTTAAGCTACCACCATCGTTTGCGATTCCTCACGCCACCTCTGGAGTTGAGTCTCGAGGGTCTTTTCTGCAGCCTCTGACATATCTGCTGACCTCAAAGCCATGTCAGTTGCTTCTTTAATTTCTTCAATTGCTTTTAAATTTGCCTCCAATTTCTTTTCTGCCTCTTTATTTCTTGCCTTCACTACTTCTATCTGAGCCATGGCATCAGCCACTTTTGTATCTGCAATATTTCCTGATTCCTCCTCTTTCTTTTTCAAACTCCCGAACTCTTCCGGTGCAAGTTTGATCTTGTTGCCGAAATCTTGATCTTGAATGCTCTCTCTTTCAGATAATGTCTTCATATCTTCGTGAGCTTTCTTTTCTGCTTCCTTGGCTTCTTTAGCCTCTTTAAGAGCAAGTTCTAGCTTTCCCTCCACATCTTGAGCCAGTAATCTGGCATTTTTTGTTTCTTCCTTCAGCTCTTCAGCATTCTTCCTCATCTCCTCGGCTTTCTTCTTCAACTCTTCGGCTTCTCTTCTAGCACTTTCAGTTTCCTTTTCCATTGCAGCATATTCTTTCTCTATTTCTTTCTCCAGCAATTCAATTTTCTCTGTCTTCACGTTTTCCAATTCTGCTGTAAGGGATGTCAACATATGTCGAAGAGAACTCTCTTCGGTGGCAATTTCTTGCAGTGCCTTCGTTGCTTCATTGAACTCGATGGTTAAAACCTTTACCTTTTCCATTTCGAAGGCATGGGCCTTTTTCATCTCTTCTTGTAAAAGTTCAATCTCTGCTGATGTTTCTGCGAGCTTCGCCTCAAGATTCTTTGTGAGCTCAGGATCATATTCTTTCTTCAAAATCTCCAAGTTCTTTTCTGCTTCTGCCGTGGCAGCCTTACAAAAATGTATGCGAGCATCTTTTTCTTCCACTAAATTTTCCTGCTGTTCTTGAATTTGTGCAGAAGCAATCTTCAGTTGTTGAGCTGATTCCCGCATAGCTCCAATTTCCTTCGAAAGCTCACTAACCCTTTCTTTGTTCATATTTGCCGAACGCTGAGTTTCTGCTGCCTGCTGGAACGAAGATGATTTTGACTCCAATGCTGCATCAAAATCCTGTCGGATCTTGTTGATTTGTTGCTTTGCAGCATTAAGTTCACGAGCAGCCATCTTGTACTGTTGTCTTGCCTCATCCAATTCCCGTTTTCGAGCTGCATTCCCCACGAGTTGTTGGGATTTTGCTTCTTCAAGTCGCCTAGCCTTTTCTTTTACCGCTTCTGCAGTTTCTATTGCTGATTTCTTGGACTCATCTACAGCTTTGAGCTTGGTGGTTAAATCATTCAATGTTCTCTTCGCCTTTTGAAGTTCAGAATTCGCTCGAGCTTTTGTAGTTTCGGCACTCTGCAGCACCCTCTTGAACCTGTTTACTTCTCTTTGAGCCAGTAGAAGTTGTGTCTCCTTGTCAATCACATTCTAGAAAACCAAAGGTTTAATTTTACATTCAATCACAAATTTGAACCTTTTCTTCACCACCTTGACCAAACTCATACACCACACACACACACCCTAAAGCTTGGAGATTTTCAAAAACATCCCAATATTATACCATGACATTATATGTTCTCCATTGATCAAAACATACCCTAAAACTTGTACAAAGAAAATATGAAAATTTTATCCATCAAGATATCAATAAGGAATCATCTTCAATTGCATTGCAAAACTTGGCATTGGATTTTACCTCTGAAGAAAGCCTTGATCTCCTGACAGCAGGTTTCCCTTTGAGAGCTACTTCTCCAAATAAACTAACCGCAGCTTTGACAGATTGAAATGGCTTCTTGGTGTCAATCTCTCCCACCTCTGCCCTTGGTGATGCTGAACCTTTTTGTTGATCTGCTCCCCTGATGTTTACCATCTTTTTGCTTAAAAAATTTGTCCTTCAAAACTTATCTGCATGATCAACCAAAGCTCATCATATCATTTGCAAATCAAGACTTTAATGACATAATTAACACCCTTTAGGAAACTAATCCAACCCCAGCATGTCAATCGAAGGACATAGAACAATGTTCAATATTCCAAGCTAAAAACAATAATGCTACATGAGAAGGACTAAAATGAGCACATAACAAAACAAGAGGTACCTTAAAAATGTTGTATCTTGAAGAAGAAAACACCCCCCTCCCCAAAGAAATTTCAGGCTTCTCTTTCTTTTTTTTGAAAGGGAAAAAAAAAAACATAAAGGCGAAAAACATGTATTTTGCAATTTGCATTGTAGACTCATCTACTATTTTGGTGGGAAAGACAACAAATTCTGTGTGGGATTTAATGGTCAAAGTTGACAGCCTAACAAAAATAGAATTTTATTTCAGATAGACAATTTTAGCCCAACTTTCACCTGTGTAAACCTTACCTGATCCCCTAAGAAGAGGGCATATTTAGAAAGATAAGAAATTGGAAGAAAAAAAAGGAAATTGAAGGGTTAGGATATATTTTTAGTAGGTCAAAGTTGTAGCTCAAGTATGCTATTTGGAGGCTGTCTTAATTAATTACATTTGTGTGTTAATTAAGCATGAAAAATAAAGAGTAAGCTGGTCAAAGTTGTAGCTCAAGTATGTGTATATTTCTTTTATATTCTTAAAAACATTTAATTTTAATGTTTTAATGTCGGATTTTATCTGCCTCCACTTCAATCAATCCAAATAAAAATTGGATCCAATCTGATTTAAAGAAATCTGTGTTGCGAGGTGGGGTGAAATTGTGATGCAAGTGTAAACCAAGTAGGACTACAATAATACAAAATATATATATAAAAAAAACACACATAACATTTAATAAGCAAAGAAAGTTAAATAGGCCAGAAAACCTATTTATAATTCTATTTTAATAAAAATAAAATATATGGTGATTATCCTTTTAAGAGGTGTACAAACCTTTAAATAGCTCATAAAACCCTACATCTACTAAAAAACAATTAAGAATATAAAAGAAATAAACACAAAAAATTAAATTAAAATATAAAATCCAAAAAAACACAGAAAAAATAATAAAATCAACCCAAACTACAGCATTAATGCTCAAAATACAATTATGAAATATTCAATGATCCATTCAGTGATCCATTGGTTAATCTAAGAAAAATTACTTGTAGAATTATTGATAAAATATTAAACTTGATCTAACAATTAAATTTCTCATTATCATAATTTTAAAAAGCTAACTAAATCTAATTGTTTAAAAAAAAATTTTGTACCTCAATCTATCCTACCAATTAATAAAAGTATTTTTTAGACCATCTACGTATTCTATTTCTATTTATATTAGATGCCCATCTAGTAATATCATTTCCTCACCGGACACTCGGAACCGTTTATGTCTACCAGCCCGGTACATCAAATTGCCATCCTTCCCTCCAAATGTGATTTTAATTTGCTTGTTTTACTGTGAGAGATGGGAAACAATTAATGTACTATCTTCCTCTCTTTGAAATTATTGTTCAAGATTTCTTTATCTTCATCATTTCTAATTCCAGAGAATGAGTTTACATATATACTGAAAACAGTTTGTTCATAGAATTGACTGGTTTTGTATATACTAATCGACGGGAGAGACCCACGGGCCATGGATAATGTGGGACAACGTTTGCCAACCTTGGTAATACTTGTCACGAGAAAAGGGACCTCAATACGATCACAACTTCAAAGCAGGAGCCATGAATATTGCACTGGTAAATTGATGATGTTTTCCATGAAGCGTGTGATTTTGTTGTGCTTGTTTCTGTTAATTTGCAGTCCTTGGTCAGAACAGTCTTTCACAATATCTGGTTGACTAGGTAAGGGTGTCGTCGAGGATAAGCAATGGTCATGTTATCATGAATGTCGACTGTGACATGTACCTGAGCAATTCAAATTCCTTAAGATATGCTCTGTGTTTTTTCATGGATATATGAGGAGAAGGGAGATGAGATCGGTTATATTCAGTATCTGCAGGCAATGGACAGCATTACATAAAATGACCTTCATGGACATTACTTGAATGTAATTAATATTAATTTGAGGTATATGCATTATCCCGCATCACTCCTGAATCCTGACAAGTTTAATTAGCACTTGAGTAAGAAATATATAGCTACTAACAGGAAGAGATTATAATGGACTCTGTGCTGATATCTGCTATGGCTATATATAGATCAAGATGAGTTTCCAGGATTAATACATGCAAACGGAGGGCCTATGTATATATAGCAGGTACCTGGTGTTTCTGAGAGTGAACCTTTGTGAGAGGAAGAATAGCAATGAACACAAGGTAGACCGGAAGAGATTGTCTGACATGTAAAGATCGAAGGAAAACGAGCTCTAAAAGAAGAAGGCAAAGTCCTTGCAAGATGCACATATGATCAAGGGAGCACTCAACGGGGAAAGGAGCTCTCCTCCCTCTCTCTCTCTCTCTCTCTCTCTCTCTCTCTCTCTCATGCACACGCACGTACACGGACAAGTTATACCATTAAACACAAGGGTTTCAAATTCACAGCAATTGATTGATGGAAGTATTGGTGCTTATTGTTGTAGAACCTTGCATTATTATTGATGGAGAGGTTTATGATTATTAGTGATATATTAACTAGAAATAATCATTGATTAAAAAACATAAGAAAAAAAAAAAAACTTATTTGCATGGATGGTGCGTTGTGGCTACTTGTAACCTGGGAAATGTTCAAGCTTGTGCATATTAGAAAGAATGTTGAAAGATGTGTGAGGAGGAAAGAACCTAGTTGGGTCAGACTTGGTGTAGCTTTTTGGGCCATGGCCCAAAAAGTATTGGCATCATCGTGTGGGCTTTGGACCCAATAATGTGATGCCACTATGTGGGTTTTAGCCCAAATGATGTGGTGGACCATTAGCAAAAAAGCTTAAGGAATTGAAGAATCAAATGATTCATGGAACGTGTCCCAATAAGCTCAGATATCTCTGTGCTCTGTAAATAATTATTGATAAAATAATTAGCATTATTACAATGCATATACGCTGTCATGGAGTATTTCTTAAAATCTATTTGTTTTTAATTACATAAAGATTAAAATAGATATTCATAAAAAAAATTAATAATTAAAATTCCAAAGAGAAAATATAAGTATGGATAAATATAAGTATAATAAATCTCAGATTTATTTTGATCATACGAACAATATTCAATAAAAAAAATCATGAATTAATTATTTTTACGCATCAATATAAGTATAATAAATCTGAGAAAATTATAAAATAATTTTCATTTTCACAAGTATAATTAATTATTTCATTTTCACAAGGTCCTGAGTCTACATAGGACATCTATAAATTAACCCTAAATGCTTCAAGAAATTATCCATAATTTCGATAGCTAAGGTGATTCAAACATGGTATGGATCAGAAAAAAGGAAGAAGAAGAGCCTTTAAATGCTATGCTAGTTGCTACAAGCTGTCTTGATTTTGACTTTCTACAAGGTCTAGTACTTACCATCTTGCAAGCACTCAAATATTCTAGCAGACGTGAGGTTGTGGTTGTAGGTAGGTGGGATCAGGAGATTACACTGAATCTAGGTGTTTTCAGAAGTTGCGAGGGCAACTCTTCCATGGCCTTAAGTTCAATTGGACGATGCTACATGCATGGCCTTAAAGCTTGGGGGATAAGAGAAAAAATTGATTCCCCTGTGGGTAATTTTATATGTTCACTAGATTGAGTGAGCCCAAGCAGAATTCCTAAACACTTATCAGCTATCTCTGAAACAAAAAAAACAAAAACCTACTCAGGATGGATTCAGAAGGTTCATTCACTGCAATTGCACCTCCTCCAGTGTTTGATCGAACAAATTATCAAGTCTAGGCTATTAGAATGGAAGTCTATCTTGACGCTAATGATCTGTGAGAAGCTGTTGAATAAGCATATAAAATTCCATCCCTGCCAGACAATCGAGCTGTTGTATAGATAAAAAATCACAAGGAGAGGAAGCAAAGAAGATCAAAAGCAAGAGCAACTTTGTTTGCAGTAGTCTCAACCATCATTCTGACTAGAATAATGACACTAAAAACAGCTAAGAAAATTTAGGATTTTTTAAAGCAAGACTGCGAAGAAAATAAGAGGATCGAAGAGATGCAAGTGCTAAATTTAATCAAAGAATTTGATATGCAAAAGATGAAAACAACCAAGAAATATAATGAAAGACTTCTTGGCATTGTCAACAACGTAAGACTCATTGGTACTGTTTTTTT
>Ga0307517_10011153_pt1 | contig 12479 bp, 7 predicted proteins | sample 23_EM_MG_FD_194515 | JGI IMG/M metagenome (GOLD analysis project Ga0307517, IMG submission 194515) | Populus trichocarpa ectomycorrhiza microbial communities from riparian zone in the Pacific Northwest, United States - 23_EM | ecosystem: Host-associated > Plants > Roots > Unclassified | place...
CTTGAAGTCTTTTTCTAATAATTGTGTAGTTGTTGAAAATATTATGTTGATCTTTTGAGTGGAGAGCTTGTGAGAAAACCTTAATGCCTAACAATTTATTGCATTTGCAAACAGTTCATCCTGTTTCCCTCCGGCAGGAGAATGGACAGAAAATTTCGGAGTTCCTTTCATCACATCCACGGGTGAAGAAAGTAAATTATGCTGGTCTTCCTGTTCATCCTGGACGTGATTTGCACTGTTCTCAGGTGTGCCTGACTTTAATAGTAGCTTAGATATGAACCTTGTTCTTGCAGTGTGAAACCTCTTATATAAGAAAGCCCTTTAGTTACAGCTCTTGCAGGCAAAGGGTGCAGGATCTGTGCTTAGCTTTTTAACGGGTCACCGGCACTCTCAAAGCACGTTGTTAAGAGTCTTAAGACTACCAAGTATTCAGCATAATCAGTTTTGGTAATCATTTTTCCTACTCAAAACTTATCATGACTTGAAAATATTTTTGTGGGGGTAATTTAAAATCCAATTGATTAAACCCCTGAGATATCTGCATGGTGAAAGATGATGTTGGAGATACGGGTTCGTTCCTGCATATAACTATTATCTTTGCACATTAGAATTTGAATGAGTGTGCAATGAGAGAGAGAATGAAGCTCAGGTAAAAAGGAACGCCAGAGGGATTTTGGAATCAGCTGGTTACTCCATGCATGGTATTGAAATCTTATGTCATGGGAGATCACTGGCATTCAAGATCCCCGCAACCTATGCCTCCCATATTTCCTTAGAGCATAGGTGCGAAATATCTTGTTCCAAGCCCTGTCTAACAAAATGGAGTGTGATTACTGTGAATATTTTGAGAAATGATATTCGTAGCTCACGCTTGGTTGCAAGCTGTACTCTTACTATGTGATTGCCTGTTGTAGGAAGTGTGAAGTCCCTTATGAGCTTGCCCTGCTTCATGTCCCATGCAAGCACACCAGCTGCGGTACAAGATGCCAGAGGTCTCACTAGCTAAAGATCTTATTCGTGTCTCAGTGGGGATAGAGGATGTCAGTGATCTGACTGCTGATTTAGACCATGCACTCAGAACTGGACCGTTATAGGTGCTCGAGCGTCTCCAAAATTTTCCTAGATTAAACCATGGCCTGCCCTTGCCCTTTCTCTTTAACAGGCAAATGAAGTGCGCACAATTATTCCAGATATGTTCAAAACTTCTAGAGCATAGTTATTTGCTACCTTGGTTGTTTGAAATATTTGATGGATGTTCTTTAGTATGCATTCACCACAATAAAAGTGAGCGGAGCAGCTGCTTTCGTGTAAATTCTTCTGTCCATTTCAATAAATGGCATATGCAATCAGCTGAGTGGGTGTCTGCGGTAGTTTCTGATTTTTTATTTTAAAAAATATTAAAAAAACACTTTTTTAATAATTTTGATATACTAATATCAAAATAAAATATATTTTTAAAAACACACTGCACATCCCGATAACAATCATAAACAAATCAAAACTACAAGATGCTCAGTGTTTTGCTAAGTAACAAAGGACGAGGCAAGTAGCATTGCTTTATGACTGCCCCTGAAGTTTTCCTGGGGTATATCATGGCAGCGAGAAAAAGATTTTGAAGCTGGGATGTGTCAAGCATTTTAAGAAGCATTATCCATTTTTTCTTTTATATATATATATTCATTAAACTCAAACCCAAAATAATAAAAAGAGTAAATTTAGGGTTTTTTTTAATCTATCTAGACATTAGCTGAGTTATTTTCAATCAAGGTGAGCAAATCAATCACTGTCATCTTCTTCCCAGGTCACAGGCCTGGAAACTCCGACGGGTCAACTTAGAAAGTACAATACTTGAAGCAATCATGCGTACGGAATTACGGATGGTCTTGTCCACCTCAAATCTTAATTATTTACTCCTTTTCCTGTACACAATCAACTCCAGTTTTTATAAAACCAGGCACAATCTTCATCATTTTATAATCATTTAAAAAATAAATAAAATCCCATAAATTTAAAAACAATAAATTACTTTATCACCTTATTTCCTTCATTAAAATTCATATTGAATATTGCATCCTCTATAATTTTTATCTCATATTTTCTTTTTAAATAAAGAAAGTGTTTTTTTAAATATTTTTTCAAGTTAAAATTATTGAATATGGAAATTGGTTTTAATATTAAAAATTTTTAACAAAAAACAATAAAACAAGCTCTTTAAAACCAAAGGGATCATATCCAAAGATTTTCTTACTTATTATTTTCCCTTCAAAAATTAAATTCACATCCGAAAAAAAGAAAAGAAAAATGAAAGAAAGAATCCAAAAACGTTGACCGACATCTGAGCAACTAGGACACGAACAAAACTAGAAAGTCCCAATCAATCACCACCACCTGATCTCTTCTCTGGTCCCCACATCTCCCACAAAATCCACGCGGCATGATTCCATGCTTCTTCACAGATCACACCCATAAAAATAAAAATAAAATAATATTCCTGCTCCGGATCAAAAACAAAGAGAAAACTCCCTCTCCCTCTCTCTTCTTCTCTCTCTAACAAGTTTTACTTTTTAAGGTAAAACGTTGTATTTTGTCTAATTATTTTCCAATTATTTTTATTATTTTGTAGATTATTAATTAAATTTTAATTTTTTGTTCTGAATTTAGTTTTTTTTTGTCGAAATTAATGTGTGTGCAAGTGTTTTTTTTTAATTTGTCTGATCTGATATTGTTTTTGTCGTTGAGATTCTAGGGTTTTGGTTCTTTTAATGAATTATGGTGATCAATTGTACTTTTCTTGTGGTTTTGTTGAATTATGACAGGGTGTGTTTGGTTTCTGAGAAAATTGGGTGATAAGAGAGGGATAGTGTTTGGTTTCTGAGAAAATTGAGACATAAAGAGAGGGATAGTGTAAGGTTTCTGAGAAAATTGAGCGGGAATGGTGTTTTATTAGTTTTTTTTTTTTTTGTAATTAGAGACCTGGGAGGTTTAAGTATTAATCTGCGTTATTAAGGAGAATCAGGGCTGTATGAATTGGAATACAAATCATTTGTATGAACTGTTTTTCCAATGTTAGTGAAAGTTTCAAAATTGAGAGATAAGAGGGCAAATTGAGTTTTAATTTGTGTTGTTAAGCTTGAAAAGGCATGAACTTCGGTGAAATAAGGATTAAAGACCTTTTTTTGGTTGTGTTGTAATCGGGGATTTAGGTAATCAAGCATTAATCTATGTTAGTAAGGAGAATTATGGCTGGATTCAGTGGAATTCAATTCTTAATCGTGAACTGTTTCTTCACTGTTAATTCTGGAATCTGTCGTTTGATTTTTCTGAGGTTTAGTTGCTGGTTTTGATTGTTATTGATTTTTCGAGTCCAACTTAATTCTCTGTAAGGGACAGTTTTTTGCGCACGCACTAACACCTTTTTCCTTTTGCTTTTGGGTGGAACTGTTGCGGAATTTACTTAGTTCCGGCATTTATTCTAATTCCCGCTACCTAATTCTTTGCTTGAGTGCTACCCTCTGATGCTCTATGACATGGTTAATCAATTTGTTTTTGGCATTATTGACATAGCTGATTTTGATGGAAATTATCTTTGGTTTTTTGTTTACATCTGATAACATTCGAGGACTAATTTGTGGATATTGATTCTTGTGTATGCTTGTTTCAGGTTAGACCCTTTCTCATCAAATCTCAAGGCATTAGCCTGTGAAATAAAATAAACTGTTGAAGGATATTGTGACATAGAAAGTTATTCTGCTCGTTTTCTTTTTCATTTCAAATATCAAGAGATGTCAAGTGGACCGGTGAGAAGGGTCTCGCCAAAAGACATACAAGTGGTAAGCTGTTGATCTTTGAATTTTAGAGTTGATGAACTTTCGTCGTGTTCAATCTTGTTATTCTAATGTTAGCAGTAGAATTATTCTGTATAAGGTAAGCAGCCAATGGGGATTATTTAGTTGAAAATGCTGATTTTTTCCGACAAAAAACTGTGTCCTGAATTAGTTTTGACCTTTGACTTCCTTGAGCATCTTGTATAACAGCTGTAATTCCATAATGTTTTCTTTAGTTGCTCCTCTGTTGGAATTGATCTAGCTGACTTTGGAGGAGATAGATGCAGAAATTCTTGAACTGATTACATTTCTTCATTGCTAGAGAGCGGTTTCTTATGTATAACCCAACAGCGTGTTTTGATTTTTTCCTCAGGCCAGGCCTTGCCCTGATAATTTCTGAAATGGATAGTTGGAGTTTTAATAAGGAAATCTAGGTCCTTAAATAATGAAAAAAAATTCATAAACTGTAAATTTTGAAGTAGTAGCAGTTGATAATCACCCACATATGAGCTTACATCTCAGGTTCTTAAGTTAGTGGAGTCTTCTGTCAAATAACATACAATATTTACATTGTCTCTCCATGCAAAGGTCACAACTAATGATTACCCATTGGGAATAAATCTTGTCTATAGATCCTTGGGAGTTCAAAGCATCACAGGTCCATTGGCCTTTTCTTAACACAATTCTAGCCATTCATGTTATACATAAGCTCCTAATATCCTCAAATTTGTGTTAAAAGATTTTATAAAACTAATGGACAATAATTATTGTTTGAAAACTTTCCATTTTTCCATGTCAAATGCTGTTGTCGAGGAAAAAGATTTGTAATAATTTTTAAAATTTTCTTGTACAAATCTGGTGTTTTGAATACTGATTGGATCATAGTATCTGGAGGAGACTGTGAATCAAAGATGAACATATTGCTCTTGTTTTGCCCTAGGTTCCATTAAATATTGTTTGCCTGCATATGCGAGTCAAGTGGGAAAAAAAGAGAGATAGAATTTCTCCTTTTTATGTCATGGAAATTCCCTGTCTGCAATTGCCTGTTTGCTATTGTCGGTTCGAACCGCATGTGATTTAGTGTCTTTTGGATACTGATCCACCACAAAGAATGTATAAGGAAAACAATTTATTGACAAAAAGACTAGTCTAAATACTTGGCTGATAGCTTTGCTTTTTGTGTGTGTGTGTGTTGGCAACTCATCAGCACTTTGTCAATGTTAGCCATTTAACATTATTTTCTCCAGCAAAAGATAGTTTAAATAACTGAGGATAAGATAGTTTGGATATCTGCTATGCACAATCCAGTGTGTCCAATAAAATACCTTTATGAAGAGCTGCTAATTAGAGATTGTTTCTCACCTGTACCTTTTTCCTTGAAAAAATGGGTTTCTGCATCAGAATTCTCTTTTCTTGGAGTTGAGGGATTATTAAAAAATCTTTAAAACTGTGACATAACCATGCTATCTTCATAATTCTCCTTTGGCTTATTGATGTTTGTTTCCAGGTGCAAAATCTCATTGAGCGGTGTCTTCAACTGTACATGAACCAGAATGAAGTTGTTGAAACATTGTTAGCTCAAGCAAAGATTGAGCCTGGTTTCACTGAACTTGGTAATTAATACTGGAACTCCTTTTTTACGTGTTGCAGAATGTTTGATGATTAGATTCTACTCATGCTATTTTCCTATTGTGGCACCTTTGAGGGTTGCTAATTGTTTCCCTGATCCGTTGAGAGTGCTGATTAAATGAGTGTTAGGATGTATTGGCTGAGTTTTCCCAACCTTTTTTAGTGTCCCTAAATGATTTGTTTTTTGTGTAATTATTTGATAAAACAGTATGTAGTACAATGCTAACGGAGCAAAAAAACACAAATGATGGGAATAAAAAAAAGGTGAAACAATCACTGAAATGGAAAATAGTCAAACCACAAGATTCTTCTTTGCTTTTCTCAAGATTTTTCAAGAGTCTATCAGTTAGTGAAAGGAACATTTCAGGCATCATTAGTCTCTCTGTCCAGATATGAATACTCACAGAAAGTTATTAGATATAGGAATTATTGGTGTTAAATAAAAATTCCTAGAGCTAACTCCAGCTTTCATTGTAAATAGGTGGTCAAATCTGTTCTTTCCTCAAAAATTAAACTTGCAAAGGCCCATCAAATATGATTCCTTTTCTTTTCCCCTTTTGTCCATTGTCACATTCTTCTAAAACCAATATTTTGTATCATAGGAACAACTTCAAGTTTGGTGATCTTATTTTATTCACAACTTGTAAATTTGTTTTCCAGTTTGGCAAAAGCTTGAAGAAGAGAATCGGGAATTCTTCAGGGCTTATTATCTGAGGTTGAAGGTAAAGCAACAAATAGAGGAATTCAACAAGCTGCTTGTGCAGCAGGCACACTTGATGCGTGACCTGAATTCAACTGGAGTTGTTTCAATGCCTACTTCTAATGGATCTCATATCCCATCAAGTAAGACTGTTTTTCTTCCCGTGAACATTTTTACTGTTCTTATTGGCATATCTAGAAAATTACAATATATAACTTTCCACATAATTGGAAATCAGCTTTGCTGTTGTGCTTCCTAATTGTTGTGATTTGATTTCACAATCATTATATATCTTCCAAACAGACTGTTTGGTTGGAAAGAAAGCAAGGTTCTATAAGTGAGAGATTAAAGGAAAGGATAAACGGTGGGCCTCTGTGGGGTTTTGTATTAAATCCACACCTAATACCAAGTTCGTGATGCATATTTCAAAGTTTCCCGAGTAATAGTGATTACAGTATAGTAATAACTGGTAGGCAGCAAATTAACTCTCTTTATCAGACTTCATACTGGCTATTTCCCCCTCGTTTAAATGATTTTGTAGAACATGGGAGTCCACTTGTGGGAAGAGTTGGAGGAATTGGATTTTTATTGTAGTGGAAAGATCTTAAGGTGATTTCCTTGATTTTTGCCTTAAAAATAGACTTCAGAAAACTCTCAATCAATCAGTATTTGCGGAATCCACTATTTTATAAAGGTTTGCTTAATATAACGTGATAATAACACAATTTCCTTCTCTTTTTTGGATTTGAATTTGAACTTTTTGGAAGTCATTTTTTGATATTTGCTTTAAGTTTGCTTGTGTAGGTGGTTTTTTGACATGTGACTAATTGATTGCTGAATGTATGTTATCTGAATGTCCCGATCAAAATGATACCATTGTGCATTTACAAGGATAATTTGGTTGAGTCTTTTCTGTAGTTTCTTGGTAGAGCATGCTTTCTCCAAACCCTTTTATGCTTCATATGATTCGTACTTTTTTGGCAACTGATTTTGGTTACTTTGACAGTGCACCAGAATACTGCATGCTATGGTCCAGATCATACAGGACCAGCCTTGAAGCCAGAGAGCATGCATCACCCCATTGGCTCCAGTTTGACTAATGCATACACTAATGGTGGATCATCATTGCACTCAAGCATGCATGCTGCTGTTGAAATAGCTGCCCGTTCCAGTAGAATTGATGCACCACCAAACATGCTTTCAATGCAGAGCTCAAACATAGGTCTGCTGCAAGGAATGAATGGGGGAATGATCAAATCAGAAGCTGGTTATTCGGGTACTTCTCCCTACATGTTTGGTGCTGATGGAAATGTCCTAGAAGCACGCCCATCGATTGCGGATGCATCTGTTGCATCATTCAGTAGTGTAGAGTCCAGTTCACAAGCCTTGAATGAGTCTATTCTGGATGCAGACACCTCTTCATTTGGATTTTTGAGTCAGATTCCTCGAAATTTCAGTCTTTCAGATCTGACAGCTGATTTTACCCAGAGTTCAGGTTTGTCTCCCTACCATCCCCCCTCTTCTCTCCATCTCTTTATTTACCAGCCCCTGACTTACTCTCTAGCACACTTCTTTTGCACAAGATTGCTATTTTATCTGTTTGTTGGTCAACTGAAAAGTTAGGCAACATGCTTTTCAGTGGACTCAGTTATAATCTGTTTAGGTGAGTACTCAGTTTGGGTGATTAAGTAAGTTGGTGGAGTCATTTCTTAATTTTGGTCCTATGTGCATGTAATGGAACATTTAGTAGACAATTTACAAATTTTACGTTTACATTTTCTGTTTTCAGAAATATTGGAGAACTACCCAAGATCACCCTATCTAGCAGCAGACAATGATAACTTCCCAGATTCTCAAGAAAGAGAACATCCAGGTTATTTTATTTTATTTTAAGGCTTTGTAATATTTGGTACATCAGAAAGGAGGAAACTAATTTGGTGCCATGATTCTGCAGGAGACAACAGAAGGCTGGACACTATATCAGAAGGCATGAGTTATGATGATTTTGGAAGTGAATAACCATAGAATTTCCGTGGTGAGTTCTTTGTGCTAATTTTTTTTTAATTTGTTGAGTTGCTTGTGCTGCTATTGTTTACTGGATAGTTATCTGTACCATTTACCAATCAGCTAAGTTTACTGTGATACATATTTGCTGCATCAGAGTTAAGTTCTGTCTCCACGCTGTCTCTATATACCTAAGACTGCTAGAAATGGTTCTGTCTTCATGTCATATATGTTTGGATTGATCTGTGTTTGCTTCTAACTTTAGTTTTTATAATTTTCTGAAAGAAAAAGGAATTCATACTGGCTTTTTTCCACAAACATGGAATCATGCATAGAGTCGCATCTTTGCCTTCCCTGTTGAATTTGTTATAGCATTTACTTTGTTTTTTCATTTTTTTCCCTTTTTCAGTTTTGTTATTGCAGGTCCAACTCATCCATAGAACAGGTTTGTAAATAGCAATTTAGCATGGGAGAAGCTTCAGAAGTAGACCAGCAGGAGATTGATTGGCGTGTGTAAGATTTCGCTGACTGCAGTATGTAGTGATGACTCTTGACATTAGGATTCTTTAGGGTGAAAAAAAAGTTCAGAAGAATGCAACAGATTACCTTTTCAAGCACCATGGGAATTCATGGTGATAATTTATACTATATCTAGGTGTTTGCAGAAGCATTTATTTGCGCTCTGGTGTGGTTGCTCTTGTTGATTGGTCTTTTGCATTAAATAAAATTGTGTTTTCATTTTTTTAATTAGATTCTGAATTTGATATAATTCTTCTCTCTGTGGCTTGACATCAGAATTTATTTATTTTTGTACCGAAACAAAATAATTGATTCTTGTAATATAAGAAATAATTAATTTTCTGACTGGTGTTGATCAAGCATATTTTAATGTGTTTTTTCATAAAAATAATACATTTTTTCTTAAGAATTTTCTTTTCTTATTTATGACATGGACAAAAGATTGAGATAACGATGAATTTAAAAATGCAGGGATCAAATATATAGTTTTTAATATAATTATTATTAGTAAATTAATTATTTTCGCTAAACTACAAGGATTAAGTTACTCTAATAGATTTGTTATCCATCAAGTAATGCAAGTTGTGTCAAGAGTAACAGTAGGTTCCTAAGGCTGAAGTTGCAACTGCACAGATTACTCCCTTACCTGCATGATATCTACCCAGTAAAGCTGATTGGATATTTTAGTATTTGATAGATTCGTGGAAAGAATGAAATAGAGAAATGTGAATCTGTCCAAGGGAGATGAACTTGGAAAATCATAAACCTAGTTAAGGAACCTGAAAATGATACCAGAAACCCTCTTCTCCAATTACATCAAACATCCTTTTGTAGTGTATTTGAATGTGAACATGGTATCTGAGAGGGTGAGCTCTAGCTTCTAATGAAATTTCAATGGGAACAGAGCCTGAAAACATGGGATTTGGGACAATGAAATGATAAATGTGTTTAACGTATCAGTTTGGTAAGATAGAAATTGAAACAGACAGAGAGAAAGGGAAGCCACATGTTTCAGCAACCAATATGGGCCTAATCTGCCAATCAGTTCCACCATGAAACTCAAGAGTCGGTCACATGTAAATGCATTGATGAAAGAAGAAGACAGTTCATAGACCACGCCAACAAAAACAATGACCACGCCCTTTCATTCATAGAGAAACAGTCTAACCAGTAACCATTCATAACAACATCGTCCATGCAAATGCTTGATTCAACAGCAAACAGAATGATTTCACTTTTTGAACTGCATAATCTTTCTTCTTTTTGATATATTTTGGACTGTGTAATCGTTTTTAATCCTATCTTATTACCAGGAGTTAGGATTAAACTATTACAGACTTGCAATTACAGGCGTTAACATTTTATAATATTCCTTGGATCAACCCCAAAACTCTTTTTAAGTTTCATTTTCTTGTAGTTTAATTGGCAAAAACAAAATTGGAAGGAAATATTTTCATGTGAAAACTGTATACATGAAGCAACTCTATTCTACACTTCTATTGAGCCTGTATTAACCAGCATTAATATCTAGATGGGGTGGGGGAAGATTATCTGAATTACATTGTACGAAAAATCTCCCCATGATTTATCAGACCATGGTAGTAATGCCATTGTATCTAGGTCTAGTTCTATCTGGTGAAAGCCCTTCTTCCATAGCTTTCCTTTTGTTATTGTTGGGTTGTTGTAGTAGTGGTGATGGTTGTGGTTGTGATTGTGACTCTAGCTGTGGCTGTGGCTGTGGCTGTGGCTGTGATGGTGGCTGTGGCTGCTGTTCTGACTGAATTTCTGAATTTTCAAGCTTTTCTTGATCTTCTTGTTTTTCGTTCTTAATTTTGGTTTTCATCATGTGAGGTTTAAGCCTATTCAAATCAGCTAGTCGTACTGGCTTCAAGAAAAATTCCTCTGCTCCTTCCTCTAAACATCTGTAATGAAATTATACGCAATAGTCAGTTCCATGACATCAAAAAATCAAATGGTATATTCCTCAAATTTTTTCCACAAAAAGGAAAGAAGAAAGAACCCAATTCTAGCTTTAATTATCTCTCTCCACCTGGTGATCCTTGAAGGGACATTTTCAGATGACATGATGACCACAGGTATGTCCCTGAGAGATGACGATTCCTGCAAGATCAGAAGAAAAGGAAAAAAAAATCCATAAATCTCTTTAACTACTATTTGTTTTCATGGAAAATAAAATAAATGTGCATTAAAAATCTTCTATGGGTGGCATGACAGAAGAAGGTACCACATAAGAAACAAAGAGAATCTCTGAATATCTTGAGCTAGATTTGTTTAGATACAAAATAGGTGGCAAAGTGTTCCAATAAGATTTTCTTTGAGATTCTCAAGCAAGTGGGCAATAATAGGGCACATGTTGACAACAACTAAACTAGCGCCCATCATTTTGGACACTGAAAGTTTTCAGGCTGGGAAAGAATTTTCAAGGTACCCATTTTGCTAGAAATAGAAATGGGAATAATTGAGAAAAAGAAGAGGGAATATATGATTACTCAAAATGAAGACAAGAGAACAGAGATCCAAAAAGCTTACCTTTACTTTCTTGAGCAAATCATAGCCTGTCATGCCGGGCATACAGTAATCTGTAATGATAAGATTCACTTCCACTTCCTGCAAAAGCACAAAAAAACAGAGAAAAAAAAATCAGAAACCCAGAAAAGATGGAAAATTATCAAGAAAGGAGAGGAATCTCTGGCATTGAGAAAGGAAAAACAGGAAAACACGGAGAAGAAAGAGAGAAAGAAAGAAATTTTACCCGATGATCGTTAGGAGAAACAGAAGGTACTGTATCTGGGTTGCTATGGTCATCTTCTTCATGTAATCCCAGAAATTTTAAAGCTTTACTACCAGAATCAACTGCAGTAACTGCCATGACATAACGGAAGGCGTAACAATCAGAACCCAGGAAAAAAAAAGAAAGAAACCTTACAAAACATAAAAACAAAACAGTTACAGCCCGTGTCATAAAAATCATTCCTTTTTTAACCAAGAAAGTAAATTTAGTACCTTGATATGATGATGTCTTGAGGAGCCTCTCAATCAGCTTTCTATCTATCATGCTGTCATCAACAGCTAAAACATGAAACTGTGAGTGTGAATCTCCCGTTATTGTCATTGCATCAAATTCCAGATCCAATATTATCACCTGTAAAGAGCAAAAATATAGAAGAGAATTTTTGGTTTTTGCTTTGTTTTTGTTTCTGTTGTGGTGGGTTGGTTTTTGCGGTGTTGTTCCTATAATGGAATAAGAAATAAGAGGGAGGAGAGAGGCCTATTTTGTAGTAATGAAACGATACCTTCCCAACAAAATCCACACACCCCACAAAGCAAGATCCGACCAGATTTCTTTTCAAATCTTGCAAAATTTCCAAGTAGATTTTAGAATTGAATTACAGGGTAAGCAATGCATTAAAGAAATGCACAACGACCCAATAGAAAATAAAAATAAAAGAATAAAATAAACAAATAAAATCTTTATGGGAAATGTTGAAGGAGACGGGAAGATGGGGAGGTCGGTTCAAATTACATATGGAACCAACCAGCGCGTAGAACATGGGAGAATGGGAGGAGGAGGAGTAGGACTCCACAAATAAATAAAGAGGGGGAAGAGAGAAAATGGGGAGAATGGCAAGGAAGTTTTGGATTGAAAAAGAAAAAAGAAAAAAAAAACCCCTCAAGGGGTGGAAGTGGGACCCATCTAAATCCTCCCCAGAGATACAGGTGATGTAAGCATAGTTGCCTTTTTCTCCCTAATGTGAAATCATGTGGCTCTTGCCATATCTTGA
>Ga0307517_10011154_pt1 | contig 12477 bp, 2 predicted proteins | sample 23_EM_MG_FD_194515 | JGI IMG/M metagenome (GOLD analysis project Ga0307517, IMG submission 194515) | Populus trichocarpa ectomycorrhiza microbial communities from riparian zone in the Pacific Northwest, United States - 23_EM | ecosystem: Host-associated > Plants > Roots > Unclassified | place...
AAATAAAAAGATGAAAAATCTCATGAATATAAGCTTTAAAAAAACTTTGAATCTAAGGGCACAAGGTTCATTTTACTGTGCATTATAAAAACAAAAAGACATAATTGCCCCTTTTAGTTTTAGAATGATAAATAGATCATTGTGAAATTATTAAATTACCCCAAAAACATGTTTTTTTTTTGTTGTTTTTTTAAGGAAAAAATAAGTATTTCATTTTAAAGTTTAAAAAAGCCACCCATTTTCTCTGTTGTTTTTACTTTAGTTCACATGTCTTTCAATCTTATTATCTCCTAACAAATTATCCTAAATCGACCTACAAATTGATCTTATAAAAAATATATCCATAATATTTTGTGAGGGGTTCCACAATACATTTTGCTCGGTGAATCTCCTATATCATTTAGTGTTTCTTGTAATAATGCAAGACATCAAAACCATGATTTTTTTAAAAAAGAAATAATGCAGTAAGCACAAAAACATTTTATAAACTAGTATAATTGAAGAAAAATTTTAGAATATAACATAGTTTATAGTTTAGTTGGTTGCGCTTTTGGAATTAGCATATCTAAAATGCGCTGCTACAAGAAGTACAATTCAATTAGTTGTGCAACTCCTAATATTAATGCAGTCAAATGATTTTTAAAAACAAAATTAAAGGATTGCGCTGCCCCTAGCACAACTCTTAAAAATATCAATTTTTTTTCTTTTTTTGCACAGATGAGTACTAAATTAAGCTAAAGATTCAAAATTAAATAGAAAAATCATAAAATTAACAAAAATTAGCAACTGAACTTAATTTGAAGGATTTCTTTTCTTATTAGATTTGAACTTATTCCAACGGTCAAATATAAAATTATAGGTATTTTCATCAAACAAAATTTTTAGAATAACTAGATTTTTTTTTAATTTAGACCTGTCTAGCTAGCCTATTAATATGGTTCGAAGACAATAAATTCATATGATCAAACCTGAAAATCTTAAAACTTGCACCGCTCTTGATAGTGCAACCTTTAATAATATTTTTTTTTTAGTTTAACGTGGGTGTCAAGGTCAGCTTGCGCGCACCTCGACTAATCCCACGGGCCCTGAAGTTAACGACCATGTAAGCCTCCAGTGGTCATCATATGAGCAACCACAGGGCTCGAACCTGAGATCACAGAGGGAACAAACCTCTTAGTACTAAGTTTTTACCACTAGGCCACCACCTAAATGATTAACCTTTAATAATTTTTAATTTTAAAGGTGATATTATTGGGAGTAGTGTAATTATTTTGGGATTTTAAAAGGAAAAAAATCCCACATGTCATTATTTTAGGGGAATGATCATCTGGCTAAATTGGTAAGTTAGCAATCGGTACAATAAGTTTCGTATTTTATCCTAACATGTTATCCACTGTTCCACACGCATCTTCCTATTCGGTAATCACTACTGAGGTGGGACAATTTTGGGCACAGCAAAAATGATGCATGCATGGAGTCATCACATTTTATGGGAAATTAGTAAGCCGAGGCCATTCTTGTGGGGGAGGAGGTCTCCTTTGTCTTTAGCTGCGGCAATACATGGTGCAAGGAACCAAGTCCATCATCTCATATGTATCGTGTATACGTGAAAAAGGATGGGAATGAAACGTAGCCATCAATCACTAAACTCAATGTCAAGAAACCTTATTAATTAAAACCAATTAGTCATCCGATTTTGTCTTAATTGGCATTCCATGAGCACAAATTGGACAAAAGACCGGCCGGCGAAGGCAACTTTCTTAACCTATGCTCTGCCTAAGTAGTTATAAGAAATCACATTAATCACTAGTTAGAGAAAATGAGTGATGAGGATTTATTCGACACATGACAAAATAGCTCATGTAAGCTCCATGTCAATCCAAATTAGCTCGTATAATTATCTAATAAAAATCATATCTTATATTTTATTTAATAAATTGAATTTTTAGATTGAATTAGTTCTTTGATATGGTATTAAAATTTTGATATGGTATCAGAATTTTGATAACTAAACAGTTACGAGTTCAAATCTTATTATCTTTATCTATTTAATAAAAAATGAAGAACAAAGTATTATAAGTCTATGTAAATTTCAAGTTTAAAGAATTTTTATTTTAAAAAAATATTATAGAATAATATAAATCATATCCTAAATTTCACTTAACAACTTAAATTTTTAGATTAAATTTTTTTTGTTTTTAACATTATCCTTCGTGGTGGTAGATTAACTAATGTTAAGTACACATGAGGCATAATATAGAGAATATATCCTAGGCGTCGTTGACTTGGCTTCGTTAATTCGATCTCTTCTTTGCTACCTAGTGTAGCTTGATTGCAGCTAGATGTATATGCCATGCAGATATCCTTTACAGAGAAAGATTTATTCAAGGAGCTCGAAAACCCTTTGAAAAGAAACATCCGCCTTAAGTATTTTGATGGTGAAATGATCCATGCTTTCTTAGCCGCCATGCCTTTGATTTCAAAAGGGAAAAGAGTAAAGACTAATAGAAAAGTGAAAATTAAGTGTAGTGCTTGTCTGAATGCTAATCACCTCTGGCAATACTGTTCTCATTTTTAGTGACTCAAGCTTCATTTATGTGTAATTTTTGGCTTTATACTATGTGGATAATTATTGAACAAGAACCTTTGCCTACTATATATATATGGTTCAGGTAGCAGATAAACTAGCTCCCAACTCCTCTCTCTCTCTCTCTCTCTCTCTCTCCCCTTCCCTCTCCAAATACCAACATATTTAGAACACTGAAGTTAGCTAAATATGGATTCGCAAAACATATATAGACCTCAAATTTCCTGAAAAACTTTGCATCCACAAGTAGATAAAACCCTAGATCTTCAACCCCATCTACCAATATTCACCAGACGAGTGTCAAATGAACAAGTTCAAAGGGCCTCCCTCTCTAGCATCCTCTCTCCTTTGAAGCTACCACACCTTCAATGTTAATTAAAATCAACAAAACCCTAATACTTCATCTTCCTTATTGAATCTCCCTTTTTGTTAGTCTATCACAGGCATGAAAACTGAACTAAGAGGAAACACTACCTCCATTTCTCTTCAAAACCCTAGTCTCTTCAACACCCCTCAAAGCTCTCTCTCGGGTGCACTTAAAGGGTGTCTTGGTAGCCTTGATGGAGCCTGTATAGAAAAGCTTCTACTTCATTGCGCTAGTGCCTTAGAGCACAATGATGGGACTTTGGTTCAACAAGTGATGTGGGTGCTTAACAATGTTGCTTCTTTGGTTGGTGACCCTAACCAAAGGCTCACTTCTTGGTTTCTCAGGGCACTTGTCTCTAGGGCATCCAAGGTTTGTCCCACCGCGATGGATTTTGATGGTAGCAGTACAATTCGGAGGAGGCAAATGTCGGTGACCGAGCTTGCCGTGTACGTTGATCTAATCCCTTGGCACAGGTTTGGATTTTGTGCATCAAACAGTGCCATTTTTAAGGCAATTGAAGGTTACTCTAAAGTTCATATCTTAGATTTTAGCATCACTCATTGTATGCAGTGGCCTACTCTTATAGATGCTTTGGCTAAAAGGCCTGAAGGGCCTCCTTCACTTAGGATCACAGTTCCCTCTTGTAGGCCACCAGTCCCTCCTTTTCTTAATGTATCATGTGAAGAAGTAGGTCTCCGTTTGAGCAATTTCGCTAAGTTTAGGGATGTTCCTTTTGAATTCAATGTGATTGATGACCCATCTTATTTAGCTTCAACTGAAATTATGCCCAAAGAATCTTCTCATGACTTTCATTTTGAGTCACTATTGAATCACTTGACTCCTTCAGTGCTTAATCTTAGAGATGATGAGGCCTTGGTGATAAATTGCCAAAACTGGTTAAGATATTTGTCTAATATTGAGCAACAGGGAAGTAGTGTCCAATATTCTTCCTTAAGAGATGCTTTCCTTCGTACAGTAAAAGCTTTCAATCCTTGTATTGTAATTGTTGTCGACGAAGATTCTGATTTAAGTGCACCAAGTCTCTCATCTAGGATTACTACTTGCTTCAATTATCTATGGATACCATTCGATGCTTTGGAAACTTTCTTGCCTAAAGATAGTAGCCAAAGGATTGAATATGAGTCCGATATTGGTCACAAAATCGAGAATATTATCAGTTTTGAAGGGCTTCAGAGGATAGAGAGGTTAGAACCCGGGATTAAAGTATCAGAAAGGATGAAGAATGCAGGATTTTTTAGTGTTCCATTCTGTGAAGACACAATTGGTGAAGTTAGATCCTTGCTAGAAGAGCATGCTAGTGGTTGGGGCATGAAAAGAGGAGAAGATCACATGTTAATGCTCACATGGAAGGGTCACAACTCAGTTTTTGCCACAGCTTGGGTCCCAATTGATTTGCAGGATTAATTGGGTCTGGACTTGATGATAAATGACAAAGAAATGTGACATAAGTGGCTAGATAATTTCGGGCAAGATTGTGATGGGGCTGATTTTTCTTTTCCCTTCATTTAAGATGGTGTAGATGAAGATGCAATGACCAAATAAAATTGCCTCTCTCTTTGCCAAGAGTCTGCAAATGGGCACAGGCAAGTAGGGTATCAGCAGTGTTATGAGAATGACCTAATATTTACCTATGTATTTGCTCTCTAGGTATGAGCACATGGAAGGCAAAGAGAGAAATGTACGTAGTCTTTGTATGAGACAAATTCCTCCACCACCTTGTTCCCCCGTCCTTTTGTTTCAGGAAGTTGAAAGTAACTTGCTAGTACCTAGCTACGCCCTTTCTTAATCAACATTGCTGTTATTTTTCCTTAATAAATGATATCTGATTTACAGCAGGTTCTTACATATGAATTTCTATACCAGGTTAGGTTTAAATGACTTACAATGAAACTACTGACCATGTCTCATTCTGGTTAAATATCTCTTGTATGAAAATCTTCAATTTTGCATGGTGCACAATCATGGTTGAAAGGTAGATCTATTATTGGAATCATAAGATTAACTCAAATAATGTTGCTTGACTGGACATATATGCTCCAAAAATATTCATCCTGCCATAATTAGTACTTAACTAGGATCATTGGGTTTAATATCATTATTTTATTGCATATTATTAGCTAGTATTTGGTTGATGTTTCGATCGATATAGAAAAAACAAAAATAATAAGAAGAGATGAAATTCATCTCCATGTATTTTTTTTATTTTGAAAATATATAAATTCATTTTAAAATTATCTTAGAGAATTTATTTTATATTTTAATTTCTTGTCTTTCCAACCAAATATATTATTATTATTTCTATATTTGTTTTGGCAGCTATAAAACACTAACTAAATACAATCTTTGTCTTTGTGAGATGAGGAGCAATCAAAATGTATAGTTTTTCTAAATATTGACATTATAGATATCTCACAGAGTACTTGATTTTAATTTTCCATCATTTTCCAACTTGAGATTTTCTTGCGTGTTACAGCTAATATAAAATCCAGTAGCTCCAGTTTGCCAAGCTTCAAGAAAGAATTCAAATGAAAACAAAGGGAATGGCTCAAATATCAACGAAAAGGACCACATTGGATGATCAGTCACCTTCATGCCCCAGAAGCACAGCTATTTGGATGTGGCAACACAAGATGTGAAATATGAGACTTGAGTCCACATCTCAAAAAACATGTTGAGTCTCCACCCACCACTCTAGTCAGTTCATTGAATGGCATAAAGCACAGAAGAAACAGGAGAAAATTTGGACTCTATGAGAGAGAGAGAGAGAGAAAACGAGGGCTAAACTTTATTTTAATTTATCATAAATAAAAGCTATTCCATAAATTTGCTTTTTAATGGATATGTTCCGATCGCAAAAGGGAGAAAAACTATTCAGCAGAGGTCTAATGTTTATAATTTGCTTTAATGCTATTTTTTTTATTACAAACATTGAATTGAATATATGTATATATTCAATTCAATTATTATAATTTTAACAATAGTACACTTGTAACCTCTCAAAAAAAAAAGTTCTTTCAAACTTTCTGAAAGAGAAGTTTCATGGCACTTATGGGCCACTGTTGGATCTGGATATATGTAATTAAAGGCTCTCTAACCTGTTAAGTCATTGGGTGTAGAATTTTCTTTCCCCTTCACGTGGAATTCTGAAACCTATGCTGTGCACATTTATTTTGTTGCTAATTTGTGCCTATAATTGAATATTCTTTCTTTCTTTCTTTCTTTATCATAAGTACCACATGATTTGCCTACCATTTGGTGACATGCTAGATCCATTTAGAAGTTAAAGGAGCAGATTGTTTGGTTAATTTCATTGACCACCTCCCACATGTATAATGAATGTATCGTCCCTTTATCACAAGGAAAACTGTGCCCGAAAAGGGCACTTACCCTACACATTTTGGCTAATCAATTGCTTCCTCGATAGGCTTGAGAAAACCATGTTCTCCCTTTTCTTTTCTTTTTTGTTTTTTAGGTAAATTGGAGGGCCTTTTCTTAGAAGAGGGATGGCAGGGTTTTGAACCTGAAATGTAAACATGTAATGGAAGTATTACTTCTTAGTGGGCTTTTCTTCTGTTTTCAATTGTATAAATTATTGGAATACTTGGTTGCCCATATAGCACATGACCATGGCAAGGTTAGGTCACTGCAAGTCTGCAACTACCATTTGCAATTTACCAACAAAAAAAAACAAATACCATTTATAATCTGTATCATATACAACTTGGACAAGTGAAATGGAAGAAATTTGTCAATATTGAACTCATGAACGGATTTATGATCACAGCCCCATGTGACAATCTCTCTTCCTTTGTCATTCACTATAATATATAAGCCTAGCTAGGGAACAAGGCCTGTTAAGCCAGGCATTTTAGTTGAGAAGTGATGGATTCCCACAAACAGCAAAGGAAAAATAGAAGGGTTAATTGCTTTAACATAGAGGAAAAGAAGAAAGCATTGCATGGCATGCAAGTTGTAATAAAGATCAAGAAACTTCCTGTAAAACTTCATGTAAGATAATTAATCTACTGTACATTCCAAAATGTGTGTTTTCAGAAGGTCATGTAATGGCCAAGTTTGAAATTTGAAACTATGGGATGCATTCAAGACAATAGAAAGTCTCTTTTCTATGGTCTTTTTTGTTGTCATTTCTTCTGCTAAAATCTTTCAAATAACTGGTTTTGTCTTTGCAAAGGGTAACATCAAGATCACACAAATCGGATTTTATCATATATAATTGAATATGGAGATCTAGACACAACTTCAATTGGAAAGATCATTCCCTGATTTTATAGCAAAGTTTTAGAGTTTTTGTAGATCTTAGCGTAATGGAATTTTTTCTTAGATATAATCTTGTAGTCAATCAGTTAATTACACGTGACATTGATTTTGTTCATGTATATATATTTAGTTTATTAATAAAAGCTTATTTATCTTTAATATTCATCAAATATTTTATTAATGAATCTAGAGTAAAGATAAAATCCTTAAGACAAAAATGTTTTGCAAAGAAAATTATAAAGTTGTTATAATTATGGGATTCTTATTGCATAAAAGCATTATTTCTAAATATTCATGGTCAATACTCTATTAAGACTGGACATTAATTAGAGTTGTTAAGACTGATTAATATTATGTTCTTTTTTTATGAATGAAGCATTTGTTCTCATAAACTGAAATATGAGGGACACCTAAAACTAATTTATAGGTGTTTGTCAGATGACATGTACACTAAACTTACCCGCATGAAAATTTCATATGGAGAGATCACATATATCTATGGAAAGGCTCATATGACGGCTATGTAAGTAATCCTTAGACTTAAGATCACTAAAATATCTTATATTGAGAGTGTTATATTTTGATCTTGTTACATGTTGTCTTAATCAAGGGTAACAAATAGGCAGATTTTGGGTATAACATGAACTATATGAAGGTATTTGAGCAATCAAGAGAGGATTCATCACCCTTAGCAAATTAGAAAAAATGTTTCATCTGTTCTCAAATAGTATTAATTGTAAATCCTTGTGCAATATAGAATGAGATTTGAAAAGAATTTCAAATCTTATTCAAATAATCAATGATTATGATATTCAGAACAAACATGATTTGATATAGTAGACACACTCCATGCTATAATGTCTAAATCAAAACATTGTTGATGAAGGGATAATAATTACACTAAGAAACTAGTTACTGATCAAAGATTAAGTTAAACCACTTATGACGTTTTTAATATTTAGGGAATTATGACAGATTAGTAGATATTATACTTGATCTTCAAATATAAATCAATCAATTGATGAATTGATAATAAATTAATTTATTTAATCATGTTTTATTTGGACCAACTTATTAGAAAACTTAATTGGTCACACGCATAAGAACCATTGGTCAGAAATTAAAATGGGATGATTAATCAAGTATGACTTGATTGTAAATAAGTTTTAGAAATTGAGGAGTAGAGTGTAATTTATACAGGGAATTACAATTCCAGACCTAGAAAAATAAAGTAAGGATTTGATTGAATAAATTTTTAAAATTAACCTAAAATAATATGTATGATATTATTTAAGAAAAAAATGATATTTTACCATTTATATGGTTTTTAGGTTTTCATATAAATAAAATGTTGTACCTTTTATTTCCTAAAAGAGAAGTAGATGGTGAAAAAGATAAGTAGAGTATAGTACTGAAATACCTAAAATACAAAAGAAAAGAGTTAACACTATAAGGCATAGCAATATCTCTCTTCTAAAAGTGTTTAAGAGATTTTTTATTGATGATTCATATGGATTATCGTTAGAGGCCAGACAACCGAACAGCTTGTAGTTTGCAATAACTCGGCCTTTGAAACAAATATTAAAGTTGAAAACAACATCTGATCTTTAGGTAATTTTTGTATAAAACTTTAAAACAACTCTAAATCTATCTAATGAGATCATTAGGACTCCCAAAAAATTTTAAATTTATCATTTTTGTTGCGTCTATATGTTTCGAGAAAACTAACAATAACACAATCTAGTCTAAGGTTGTCAAATCCGTTCTGATAGGCATTTTATTTTCTTAATTGAAATATACATTTTAGTTCTAGAACATTTTAGCGTTTCGTTTTGAGGTTCTATATTGTATGTGTGTAATTTAAAATATTAATTCAACATATATAATTCCAATTCAAATTCAAAAATAAATTAACTTGAATTTACGCAATTCAAACACAATGTAAAGTATTTAAACATAAACATTCTTATTTAGTAACTATACTATAAGCGTATTGTTATACAATAAAATTAATAAATAGATAGTCTAGGCTAAAAGACAAGAAAGATAAACTTGATGATGGGTCAAACTTGATAAATATGTAATGAAGTTGGGGCCAAATTAAATAGAATAGAATTTGGTCATGAGTTGAACTAATATTACATAAAGGAAGAACAAAGATTGGATCGAATGAAAGGAAGATTACGATACACAGTAGATATGGTCCAAATTTGTCAAAAGAAAATTAACAAGGTACTTGAAGTAATGGAGAGGAGCAGTTGAAGTCATGCACCCTTAAAACCATGAAGAATGAATAAGATGGGTAATTACTAGATGGTTTTTAATAGTTTTTCCTATTTACAGAAGGCTGAAAAGAGAAGAAGAGGACAATGAAAAAAAATCAACAACAACTGCACTATAGTTCAATCAAGTTTATAAGAACTTCAAAACTTGTTTATTAGTAAGCAGTAACCATTGGGTAATAATCAATAGGTAAGTCTTGTAGGCGATGATCAGCAGGCTTGCAATTTTGTAGGCTTGTAATTTACATTACCAAAAAACACTAAAAATATCAATTCATATTCTTTTGTCAAGGCATTCCACAGCGTAGTTGTAATAAAAACAAAGATTATTCGATGAATGTAAGTTCTTTAAACTTATATTATTAAAGTTCTTATTTAAATTTAGAGCATTAAAATGTTTATGAGTATTGAATTATTCTAGCATTTCTATAAGTCTGAACTTACACACAGTTTAGAAAATATTTAGGAAATTATAATATTTTTCGAGTCACATGTGTTAAATGCGTCTCTCTTTAAATTATAAAATGGTCTGAAAAAAATTAAATTGTTGAGAGAGAAGATAAAGAAAAGAAAGAAAGAAAAAAATCTCAAAGGCACATCGAAGCTCTGATGACGACATCACCAGTACCATCAGAAAGATCTTGACGAGATGAATCCAACGACATCAAGGAAGGTCACCAACGGTGATCAGAGCGGGCCACACAGGCTACTCAAAAGCAAGTGAGCTTCGTCACCTTTGGATGGCTTGTGTGGCCTACTCTGATCTCTATTAGTGACATTCTTTAGTTTTGTTGGATTTATCTAGACAAAAAAAATTTGAAGGTACCAATTATGTTGTCATCGAAGCCCCTATGTGTTTTCGATGTATTTTTCTTTCTATCTTTTCTTCTCTCCCCTCTCTCTTTAATTTAATTTTTAGCATACCATTTTATAATTTAGGAGAGTCGCATATGTCATCTGCGAATCTGCGACTCTTTTAATTGTGTTATTTTTCTAAATATTTTCTACACTGTTATTTCTCCAAAAAAAAATATATGCTTGTGCTAAAATCCAAAAAAAGTTGCTAAGTTTTAACTCTTATCAAAAGGGAAATGATTAAAAGAATTTATAATTTAACAAGTGAGAATGGATTGAGATTGTATTTTGGATTCATTATTTGAAAAAAAAAAATGATATTTAGAGAGTAAGTACGAGTAGTTTGAGAAGTAATTATTCCTACTTGATTTCAAAAAAGATAAAATATAAGGAAATTCTTAGTGGGATAAAATAAAAAAAATATTTTTCAATTTAGATGAAAATATTATTGAAAAATTGATACAATACTAATATAATTAACTACAAACTAAAAGGTAAAGGCATCTGTCTTTTATTGTGGATTGCACAGTATAATCTATAATAAAAAGGTTGATGCTTTTTAGTTATAGGTTTTTTTTTACTTTTTTCTTTTTAATTAATTTTTTTGTTTGATTTCGTTCGTTAATATTAATTTTTTTTCTATTTAGTTATCACACTCTCATGATACGGATCCCAAGTTTGACGGGTTAACCTGGTTTGGTGGGTTAACCCAGTTGATTCAGATTTCTTTTCTTTTCTTTTTAATTAGTTTTTTCCTTTCAATTGTATCTTTAAATATCGATTTGATTGAAAATTAAATATCATGGTTTGTTTTGTTTATTTTTTATTAGATTATCGCGATCTCATGAGAGGATTTTACTATACCTCTCCTTGCAAAGAACTATTCATTGGAATAGAGCTTTGCTTTGTTTTTTTTATTTGTTTTTCCCTTTTCAATTAATTTTTTTAAAAATTTATTCTTTAATATTAAATTATTTTCTATTCAGTTATCACATTTTTATAATACGGCCTTGTAGCCAGACCCACATCTAAGGATTTTAGGTCTGGTGTTGCAGTCGGACCCAAGATTCTTGGACCTGACGTTACAATCAGACTTACTTAAACTTGGATCATACAAGTTTAATATTATTATTAATATTAAAAATTGTATTATTTGTATTATAAATATTATTATTTTTATATATCTAAATCCAAACAAAGTCAACTTTAGATTCATATAGAAATTAGTAAAGAAAGTAACAAAGGAATTAGAAAAATAAGTAAAGATATTCTATAATTGATATGCTTTAATGCAAATTCTTTTGTAGTTATAAGAATGATTATTCGGGAAAAAGAGGTAGTGCTTATGACTATATAATTGATTGAAATAGTCTTTTGATAAAAAAGAGAAAAAGCTAAAGGGCAATGGCAATGAGTAATGAACTCCTTTCCAGAAGGAACGACGTCGGTTTACTTTTCTCTTGGATTCCAAAGAGAGATGATTGGCTAATGATTCCTCGATCAATTGTTTTCAATGTCATGTCATCATGAGTTCCAAAAAGATTAATCAAGTTTTGTCTCTTACAAATTAATTACCCTAAACATAAGTAGCCGAAATGAGTTATTTTTAAAATTAACATATTAAATTATATATAAAAAAAATTGTAGAATAATACTATTAAAAAACTTTAGTGAAATATCACATTTTTATTTTATTTCATTTCTAAAATACAATATTTGTTAAATATCATTATTTATAAGCGTGATAATTATCAACCAGTTTACCAATTGGATATAGTTATATAATCGGTTGACCGTTTCATATAAAAACTATAATTCTAAGATTTTTTTTCTTTTAAATATATTTTATAAGTAAAAATATATATTTTTGTCCTACTTGTAATCTAATTAAAATTTTAAAAAGTTATTATTCAAGCAATAGTTCTCATGGGTGATTATGAACAGTTAAATGTAAGTATGTCATAATTAGATGAGAATTTATCCTAAATAAATTATGTAAATGGTCTAGCAGATACATTTATAGATTAATGGGATAGGCCTAGTCTCAGCAGGTGGTTTGGTCATGTCAAAATAACCATAACTTTTTA
>Ga0307517_10011155_pt1 | contig 12477 bp, 7 predicted proteins | sample 23_EM_MG_FD_194515 | JGI IMG/M metagenome (GOLD analysis project Ga0307517, IMG submission 194515) | Populus trichocarpa ectomycorrhiza microbial communities from riparian zone in the Pacific Northwest, United States - 23_EM | ecosystem: Host-associated > Plants > Roots > Unclassified | place...
ATAGTCTATGGTTAAATGGCCTTCAAGCTCTCAATTTCTGTAACTCTTCTTGCAATTCTTGTTCTAGTATAGTAAGTTCTGAAGCAACAATTAGTATTGGCTTTATATCCAACAATAGCGCGCAAAGTTTCAAATTCTCATATTCTATCATGGCTCAAATTAACTTCAATAATTCAAGAACAGCAGCATATATGACTCAAGCAACAAAGTTGTGGTGGAGGGAGATTTGTTTGACAGAGTCTAGGGATTTAGGGGTTGCTATTGTCTCTGTTATTGTTGCTGCAAGGCCACTGCTCTCTTTGTTAAGTGTTACCTCAAGGATAGGTTGGCTAGAACTAACCAGTAGCTCCATATAAAAACGAAGCTAAAAAGAAAAAGAAGAGAAGAGAATTTTGGGACTGACCCTTTTGTGAAACAGCAGAAATTTCACGCTATAGTTAATACTGATCAGAAAACAAAACACCAGACTTGGTACCAAAAGCCCAAAATCATCTACACATCAAGGACTACAACTTTTATGAAGAATTCCAGGTCAGATAAAATCATTTTAAAGGCAAAAATCCAAACGCAATATGAAGGACGAGATTGGTCTCCTGATCTGATGAGAAAACTAATTGTGTCAAGTATACCACTATAACTGAGAGTCTGACATAGAAATGATGGGCCTTAGGACCTAAGAAAGGTAAAGATCAAGCCTCCAACATGTCATGAATGAAAGAATACAGATGGGATGGTCGGATATTACAAGAAATCAAGTCAGAAACAAAGTCTAAGTTGCTGCGAAGTTGGAATTATAACAAAGTTGTGATAGCAGTAGAGTCTATTTTGAACACAAATTTTGAGGGATTTAACCAACCTTAAAGACCAAATAAAGATGGAAGGAGTTAAGTACCATAAGGACTTCTAATTAGCCTAAGAATTCTGAAGAAATTCAGCAGCCAAAGAAAAGAATAAATGAGCAGAAATAAGTGGAATTCACTAGAATAACGGCAAGATGTTATACGAATATTGGGAGCATTTCAATCAATTATGCGCGAGCTGCCCTCATCATCAAATTTCTGATCAATTACTGCTGCAATATTTTTATAAGGGATTGTTACTTATGCAAGTGGAGGAGTACGCATATAAAAGACTTCAAAAGAAGCACGAGAATTAATCTTGAAAATGGCAGCAAATTCACAGCAATTTGGAGTCTGTGTTGATTCATCTAGAAGTTTTAATGAGATAATACATTCTAATATTGAGACCAAACTTTCAGAACTAACATCTCTCGTTAAACAAGTTGCTTTGGACAGGTTAGACAGGTCAAAGTCTGTTATATCTGCTTTTTACCGGACCATCCTATTGATAGATGCCCTCAATTACAAGATGATGATCACATGCCTCAAGTTAATGCCATGGGTGGATTTAACAGCCAACAAAAGAGATATGACCCATTTTCCAATCAGTACAACCCTGTGTTGAAAAACCACTTGAACCTGAAGTACTGTCAACCCTCAAACCAACAACCTTTTCAGCCCTAAGTGAATGACAAAACATCTTTTTCTCCTCAACAATCATCAAGTGCAAGTATGTCTTTAGAGGATATTGTAAAATCCTTGGCCACCAACACACAAATGTTTCAACAGGAGATGAGAGCAAGCATCCAAAATTTGAAAAACCAAATATCACAGTTGACTTCTTCAATGCATAAAATAGAGGCCAATAAAGGCAAGTTACCGTGTCAAGCTGAAATTAATCCCAAGGAAAATGTAAGTGCCATGACTCTTAGAAGTGGCAAGAAAGTGCAAATTACGACAACAACAGCTGGCACCCAACAAAGGAAAGAAAAACCGGTTGAATCATTGGATATGCCAAGCAACAATGTAAGTAAAAATTTTGTCTTACCAAGTTCTAATATTTTAATTCATCCCTCTTTTCCAGGCCAATTTGCAAAACAAAAAAAGAATGAGATAGAGAACGGAATCTTTGAAACTTTTCGGAAGGTGGAGGTGAACATTCCATTGTTGGATGCAATCAAACAAATTCCACTATATGCCAAGTATCTCAAAGAGTTGTGCACCAATAAAAGAAGGTTGAATATTGATGACAAAATAAGGGTTGGAGAGAACGTGTCCATAGTCATACAAAGGAAATTACCTCAAAAGTGTAAGGACCCAAGTATGTTCACTATACCCTGTGTGATTGGAAATCATAAGTTAGAAAAGGCTATGTTTGATTTAGGAGCATCAATTAATGTGATGCCACCGTCAATTTAAAAGGATTTGAATTTAGGACCTTTAAAAGAAACAAAAATAATAATTTAATTAGTGGATATGTCTAATTGATACACTGAAGGCGTTGTTAAGGATGTTCTAATTAAAGTAAATAAACTAATTTTTCCTGTGGATTTTTACATCATTGACATGGATGATGAGTTTGCTTCAAATCCAACTCATTTATTGTTAGGCAGACCATTTATGAAAACAACAAGAATTAAGATCAATGTGCATAAAGGTACTTTATCTTTTGAGTTTGATGGAGAAATAATAACATTTAATATTTTTTATGTTATTATTGTGCAGGATGATTATGAGCATAATTTCTTGAAAGATGAGTTGAACTTCATATTACAACATAACAAGACAGGTAGGAATGCAAGGCTGGAGAAGAATGAGGACAAGAAAGAATCAATTATGTCTTTGCATTCACTACTTAAAATTCTAAACAGGTTGGTTAAATATCATTTACAACTATCAAATTGTTATGAAAGGTTTTACCTTTTGTTGAATAGGCCCCGAAGCTGGAATTGAAGTCTTTACCCAAACATTTGAAGTATGTGTACTAGGGAGAGGATGAAACCCTGCCAGTGATTATTGCAAATGATCTAACCAAAGTTTGAGAAGAAAAACTATTGAGAGTTGTCTAGCCAAAGATAATAAAGAAAGGCGCTCTTGGGAAGCAACCCAAACATGGTGTTACACCATAAATAATAAAGATTTTTTTTTTGTTCATTTTATTTCTTTCTATTTCAATTCAGTATTGTTTCTTTGATATTTTCTCTGCCAGACTCTATTCCCTCAAGTAAAAATATGGAGCACGCTGAAGGACATACCCAATTTTAAAGATAGACAACATTGCGTAAAAAGAAAAATCAGGGCAGTTTTCCCTTCTCTTTTTAAAATGTTTAACTGCAAACATTGAGGATGATGTTCATATTAAGTGTGGGGGAATTAATGTGTTTTAAAATTTCAGCGGTTTTAGACCAAAATTTTTGTTTTTGAGGTGTTTTTGAATGATTGGAATGTTAATGTCTTTAACAAATTTTCAGTCAAGCTCGAAAAAAGTCATAACATGATTGAATGATGATCTGGTTTCTTAAGTTTGTTTAGTCAAGCTATTCTTTTTGGGAATTAAGTAACTGGATTTGGTAAACACAAACCTGTGAGACTTTGAACCTTAAGACTGAAACATCCATATTGGTCTATATTTTCCTAGCATGTGTGATTTTCTTCCATTGTCATGTTTCTCTAGAACTTGCTTTGATTCTTTTCAAAACCACACGTATACATGCATGTATAAAGAGGATTAAGGCCTTCTTTGTTAAGTGCCATATATATAGCCTAGCAACCCACCTTTGGATTATTTTCCATTGAAAACCCTTTTGAGCTTGTCGCGGGGAGGGGGGCTGATGTCAGGACTAGCGCGCTTTAAGATGTGAGCCTCCTCAGAGGTATGTTGTTTGGAAAGGAAAGAGTTTTGGGTTTAATAATAAAATTTTGAATAAGGTTCAGGAGTCGCCACCTAGTATTAAGGTTACTAGGAAACTTATGGTCTGTGAGACTCTGAGTAAGGAACTGGTTATGCAAGGGAAATACACATCACCCCTAGTGCACCCTACCTAAGGTAAGCTGCATTGTTGTTTGATTGTTTTTCTAAGTCAAGTTTCTATCTGTTGGTTTTCTTCTAAGGTCTAAGGAAGATCTCCCTTCGTGAGAGAGTCTCTACCTTATTGGGTGAAATCTTAGCAATTCTAAAGTTTAAATTTTAACATCGCATTTATATTGCATTTTGTATCTTTAATACCTAAGGGTGTACTCTATTGTATAGTTCTACATCCCCAAATCAAAGTTTACATCTAGATCCTAATATAATATGAAAAAAATGATTGGTAAATGGTTTTTGACATTTTGGTCAAATCCTAACGAATAATCATAAACTGGTTATGTTATCCATTTTTTTGTCCCTTTTTAAAACATGAGAAAGATACAATTTTTTTTTAGTTTTTTATGAAAATATGCTTGGAAAACATTTTAGGATCTAGGCGTATGAACGAAAACAAAATATTTTTTATGTTTTATGAAAGGGGAAATTAATCTAAAAGTTTTGAGATTTTTTTTTAATTTTTAAGTTTTTTTTAAGAAATATTTCGGAGAAACCCGGGTATTTTAATACCAGATCTGTATCTTATAGTGTAAAAATACAACCCAATATTATGCAAAATTGGTAGAAAAATATGCGAGAAAATCAGAAATATTTTGAAACGACCCTTGGAATTTTTTTGGATTTTTTAAATATATATAATATTATTATATTTATTGGGCTAGGCCTAAACCCAGTCAGGCCTGGTTGGGCCGAAATCAGCCCAACGGATCTGCACTTTTTTCTTTTTCATGTATTTTAGGTTTGGGTTGGGCTGATAAGGTTCCAGCCCAAACTCAAGGGGTTAGTTTTTCCCCCCTACATGCAGAACCAATTATCATTCTGCATGCAGGATGACAATGGCAGGGGAGGGGGGGTGGCGAAGAAGGAGGAGGAGAAGAGAGGAGGGGACTACCTGGCATGGAAGGAGAGGTCAGTTGGTCTTGTTGTTGACCAGTGGTGGAGTTGTGGGAGGAGACGCCGATGTCAATTGTTGGATGAGAGAGAATGAGAAGAAGGAGAAAGGGATGCTCGCAATGGAGGAGCTGTTATCGCTACGAAGGAAGAAGAAGAAACAGTTAGTGGAGAGGGAGAAGTGTGGTGGCGTTGATGGAGGAATAGGTGGCTAGCGTTGCCTGTGGGAAGAAGAAGGAGAAACCTTCAGCTAGGAGGAAGAAGGAGAAAAAGGCAGAGGAGAGAGAGAAGCTTGCGATGGCTCCTCCTTACATGAGGTGGTTGGCTGGTGGTTATGCTAGTGAATTGTGGTGGAGATGGTGGTGGTGACTGGTGAGAGTGATGGTGGCCGAAGGCCACAGTGGAGAGAGAAGGAAAAGAGAAACAGTGGTAGAAAAAAAAACTGGGGGGGGGAGCTGATATTTTGTTGACTTTGGCCTATGATTTCTCCTCCCTCAAACCATGAAATCCACATCTATTTATAGAGGATGGAAGAGGGACATTTGGTCTCCACTGGTATCAAATCTTGGCCCTTGGTTTGACGCGGAAGGATCCCAACCGTTGGCTCAAAGTAGTCATCATGCGCTATCAAATTTGTTGCAGGAAATGGGTGGTCGGGTTAACCATTTGGGGTGATGCCACAACCGCTGTGGCTTCGATCTACGAGAACGGATCAACTGGCGTGTGGTCAGGTGTCATGTGATCATTTTGGTATAAGTTTTGTCTAATTTGGTGGGGAGATGAAGCATAAAATGCCTTGGGAAGTAGGCCACTTGAGCAGCCTCTTTGGAGAAGAAGATGAACAATCAAGCTCAAAACAACACCTAATAAAATTAATTTGACATGTTTAAAGTATAATTACGTTCTTGAACCTAATTAAATCCTTCAATTGAACCCAAATTACTTCATAAACATAATTAAACTTTAAATTAGCATATGATTAAATCAAATTTGCCCACTAAAAATCTAATTTATGTCCTTAAGCTCCTTTAAATTAGCATATGATTCTAATCTCTCAAGTTTTGGATAAAATGGGGTACAATTAGGCTCCTGATTCTATCCAAAATTGCTGCTTGATTTTTCTTACATGTGAAATCCTCTCAACTTGCTTTTGCCAAAATGTCAGTCTTTATTTTATTATTTTATTTTTATTTTAGGAAGAAAAGGCTAAATTTGAAAAATAACCTAGAAATAGGTTATGACAGTTGTCCTCCTCTTTACAATGCTTACGGAAAAAAGTCTCGTAAGAGACTTTAGATAGTAAGCTTTGTAAAGAAGAAAAGTAATGAGATATGACGGACTCACCAGAACAAGAAATGGTCAATCCTTCTGAAAGTGTTTGAATTGAAGGCTCAAAAATACACTAAGAGGAAAAAGAGATAAGGCTAAAAAGTGCACTATCCGAAAGACGAGTGTTAGAAAGCGCACTAAAAAAAAAGAGACAGGGTTTGCAAAGAAAAAGATGATCTTTATGAAAGACCTTTTGAAGTGGTATGGTTGTACTAGGAAACCTGCTTATTAGTAGAATTCAAAGATTTTGAAATGGTCAAATTGTCATGAGTGACCCTTCCAGGTGAAAAATACGAAGAATTTTAAAATAGTCTTATTATAATGGGCGACCTAAGTAGGCGAAAAAAGATTTTTCAAGTGGTGAAAAATACGAAGATTTTTCAAAGTGGTTTTATTGTAATGAGCGACCTGCCTAGGTGAAAAATGAAAGATTTTCAAAGTAGTTTTATTATAATGGGCGACCTGCCTAGATGGAAAAACACAAAGATTTTTCAAAAATGGTCTCATTATAATGGACGACCTACCCAGGTGAAAAATGATGAGATTTTTCAAAAATAGTCTCATTGTAATAGGTGACCTGTCCAAGGAAAAAGAAAAATACAAAGATTTTTCAAAATAATCTCATTGTAATGGGTGACCTACCCAAGTGAAAAATGCAGCGATTTGTAAAGTGGTCTCATTATAATGGGCGACTTGCCTAGGGGAAAAGAAAAATACGAAGATTTTTCAAAATGATCTCATTGTAATGGGTGATCTACCCAGATGAAAAATGCAAGGATTTTGTAAAGTGGTCTCATTGTAATGGGCGACCAGCCCAAGGTGGAAAGTGGAAGATTTTCAAGGTGGTCTTATTGTAATGGGCGACCTGAATAAGTGAAAAATGCAGAGTTTTTTCGAGTGGTCATATTGTAATGGGCGATCTGCCCAAGTGGAAAAATATGACTTACCTAGCGAAAGGATTTGGTTAGAGATGTCTTAAAGAGATGACAAGATAGGGCTCGAAGGCATAGTATCTAGGATATGAGAGCTCAAAGAAGCACTTAAAGGGAAAAGGGACAGGGCTTGAAGGCGCATTATCTAGGGGATGAGGACTCAAAGGCACACTCAATAAGAGATATGATATAGAGACAGATATAGGGTTGGAATGCATGCTATCTTAGAAGTGAGAGCTAGAAAGCGCACTCTAAAGGGAAAGATGAGATAGGGCTAAAAAGCAAGTTATATGAGAAGTGAGGGCTCAAAGGCGCTCTCAAAAACAGGTACGGTTAGAAAGCACACTACCTAGATGATGAGGGCTTAAAGACGCACTACCTGGGTGGTGATGGCCCAAAGGTTCACTTGAAAGGAGGTAGGGTTAGAAAACACACTACCCTAGTTGAAGGCTCAAATGCACACCTGAAAGGAGGAAGATAGAGCTAAAAAGTGCACTATATGAGAGATGAGGCCTCAAAGACGCACCTGAAAGAAGAAAGATGGTAAGACATCAGTTCGTCAAAGATGCATTATGATCAATATGCATGCATACTTACCTGAGAAATACAAGTCCCCTTTCTTCATTGACTTTCCTTCTTCTTGAATGTTCAAGTCTTTGTAGTAAGCTTCGATGGCTTTTTCGCTCTTGCTTACTCGACTCGCATCTTATGATCTTGACCTCTTGGATGAACATAATATTAGCAAGCCTTTATCTCAAGGTCGCCAGCTCTACCCTACATTGTCTTTTTCTTAGAAAGAAAATCACGGAGCCAACCCTATTATATATTTTTTGGATTGCCCTCTATCTTGACCATGCCCCTAAGTGTTTAATTAAGGTTTTCTTTGGGGATGAGGCTATGTGAAAAAAATAGATTTGGTAATTTACAAGGAATTGTTTTCATGGAGAATTTTTGGAATTTCACAGCTATTCCAAACACAGAAAATCATTTTGATGTTGGTTTAAAGCAAACTTGTTCTAAAAATAATTCAAGCGATTCCCATGGACATGTCTTCACAAGTATTGAAAAAATTTGTTTTGCTTTTGGTGAAAATATGAAAAGACATTTTATTGGTCAAAGGGGTTCAAGATTCAATTTGAGGGTTTCAAAGAACCGGTCTTCAATGCATTCATTTTATTTGTATGAATAATGGAGCTTGTTTCACATGGAAAAACATTGCCTACCGATCCAGATTGTCTGCCTTTGATCAGAAAGGGCTTGATTAGGCACATAATATAGGCTTGGGTTCTTGGTTATGAAGAACAAGGATATGTATAGGCTCAAAAGGTATTTAAGAGATTTCAAGACTAAGGATCATTAATGCTTATTTCCCGACTTCTTTTTGGTCCATGAATTTCTGGAACTTGGAATTAATTTGAAAAATGGTCTATCATACCCCCCCAGTGTCAGGTTTGGGCCTTTTCTCTTTGTTTTCTTCATTTAGTTTTGAGCATAATTATAATAGTTATTTTTTGTGGTATGCTCAAACCTTTTGGACCTTTTGGATTCTTTCATGCCCCCTCCCTAACTTTGTTTGAGCACCTTTAATTATTGAGGATCTTTTTGCATATTTCTCGCACTTGCTCTCTAGTATGGGGTGTGATCCTAACCAAGGTTAATTTTCAAGAAAAATTTACTAGGCTCAAAAGGGGACTGCAATGGATATATTTAGCCTTATGAAAGGATTATCAAAGACGGTCTTTTCTCATTTCAAACGCATGCATTTAGAATCGGTAAGCTTTGCTTTCTTTCATGTGAATATGCAAAATGGTTTCTCATTATTCATCTAGCTAAAACTCAGCTTTTGAAGTCATCTCATGGTGTTTGAGTTGTTTTTCAGGTTTTTTCTTTTTCTAAGTGATCGCTTGAATTTCCAGAGCACGTCTGTCAGAACAAACACTAATTTGATTTCTGTTTTATTCTAAAACTTTGATTTCCCAAAAATCCTTATCAAAATATAGGATCAGGGATAGTTTTTGGAGAAACGGGAAACACACCAAAGAATTTTTGGTGCAGTATTTTTATGAGTAAAGGGTGTGCTCGTATAGGTAGGTTATTTGCATGAAACAAAAAAAATAAAGGCATATCATGAACATAAGGAAACATATGATCTTATTAAAAGGAAGGGCTCATTTGACAAAGAGAGTCTTGTGGCATTATGAGCCAAGTTACTGACAAGACTAAAACAGGTCAAAACATATATGATCAAACCAAAGGCAATAATAGGGGCAAGCTCTTTTTTCCCATTCTAGTATACTTCCCCTCCAGCTAGCCTTCTCATGAAAGCTCTTGCAGGGATCTCATTGGCGGTGTGGATAGAAAACTACGGTAGAACTTCATCCTCTATCATGGACACCCTCGAGAATACACGCTGCCTTCTTTGCACCCTGCTCTTGCCATCGGTTCTTTTAGGTTTCCCGGGAATTCTGCCTCTAGTGCATTTACAGATCCACTACCTGAAGCATGATTGGGCAGGGAGTTTGTACTTACATTTAGAGTTTCTTTTAATGTTATCCACGTAGCTTTAACAACTACATGAGGCTCTTTTTGAAGGCACTGCAAGAATGAATGCTATGTGCCGCAACGCCAGCATGGTATTCGCAGGTGAGGTCTGGCTTGTACCAATTAGGGTAAGGTGGTTGCAAAGGTGCCAAGGGTTCGGAGCTACATGTCCGATGCTTAGTAGCTTCTGGAACATTTCATTCAAAGATAGCGGTAATGGAAGTAGTTGTTCTTGGACCCTTCGGTAATTCTTCTTCAGGAAATTTTCAATTTGGTTTTTAGCTTGGACATTTTGGGGCTTAGGTTTCCTGGTAGGAAATGGGGAGTTGAAATTGATATTGGCAATTTAAGGTGGAGTGGTAGTTTTGGAATTGGTTTTTCTTACCCATGTATCCACCTTTAACATGGTCGACCTTTTTCCTTCTCCCTTCAAAGCCTCTTTTCTTGGTGGATATAGAAATTCTACCACTCCTGACTTTTTGCTCTATTAGTAATAAGGTTTGTCTTGATGCAAAATTTATTATTTTGGGAGTTAGTATCCTAAAGGCAGGTTCTAAGCCATTACATGATGGGTAAGCTTTTTACCTAGTCTCAAAAAGGTCTATGAACTGCCCAATGACTACCTTACATGAATGCAGTATATGGGTTTACAAGGAATGGTTGGGGCATAGTGTGACCCTATTGAGTAAACACTCAGTTCATAGTTGAATGTTTCACAAATCTGAAACTCGACTGAAAGTCATGGGGCAGACCGCTACTCCCCACCAAACCTAGAATTGGGTTTATTTGCAAAATCAAAATGCATGAGGGCATTAATCCATACCTAATGTATTTATGTATGAATAGGAAGTAAAAATGCTAAAGCAGTAAAAATACATGCTAAAATTGAATTAAATAGACCAACAAAAGTACACAGACAAACAAGCAAAGCTTATTCCCTTCAAAGCCTCTTTTCTATTAGTACACATTTTGGGGCTCAGGTTTTCTGGTAGGAAATGGGGAGTTGAAATTGATGTTGGCAATTTAAGGTGGAGTGATAGTTTTGGAATTGGTTTTTCCTACCCATGTAGCCACCTTCAACATGGTCAACCTCTTTCCTTCTCCCTTCAAAGCCTCTTTTCTCGGTGGACATAGAAATTCTACCACTCCTGACTTTTTGCTCTACTAGTGGGTAATTTTGCTCTATTAGTTTCTACACCTCTGAGCTACCCTACCAAAGATTTTTTACCCTGAACCGAGCCCCATTACAACCCTTATAAAGACCTTATGATTTATTTCATGCATGAAATTCAAGTGGTGGAGAATGAGAATATTTGCAAACTTATGGTAGATCATTTCGAGTGGAACGAAATTGAGTGAAACACTAACCTTTCAAAAACATGAGAAATGAGTGGCTATTCCTACGAGGTCTACGCATTTGGTTTTTTTATTTTCAAGTGAAAAAACTTGTTGAACATTTTTAAGTTGTTTAGAGTGTTATTCATGATATGTTATGATGATTTGAGAGTTTAATTATTATTCATTGATGGCATTACATTTTTGAAATGGAAAAAGTAAAATTGAAATTTGGCTGAGGACGTGCAAAACTTAAGTGTGGGAAATTTGATAAGTGCAAAATATACATATGTTTTTATTCCCTTCACACTATACTTTTTAATGTATTTTGAGCTTATCTGAACTTATTGGAATTTATTTTTATGAGTGTGGCATGCCTAGGAGACCTTGTGAATTAATTGCTAAAAGATAAGAATTTCTACATTTTATGTTTCCAACCTTGCTTCTTGTGACAACTGTTTCACCGAGTTATAATTTTAAAATATGAATGTGGGCTAAATCAAAGTTAAAGTATACATATCAAGTTTTCCAGGAAGGTATTATGGGAAGAAATCCAAGTTCATTTGGACCTCTAATCAGACCTGCAAAATTGGGCTCAAATCCTCCTTGCAGCAGGATTCTATGCTTTCACACTACATGTTCAAACAGGCATATCATGAGCCTCAGACATTGAAATCATGCGAGTCAAAACCCTAAAATCATCTACACATCTAGGAATACAACTTTTATGAAGGATGCCAGGTAAAATAAAATTGTTTTGAAGGTGAAAATATAGACGCAATCTGAAGGACGAGATTGGTCTCCTTATCATATGAGGAAACTAACGATGCCGAGCATACCACTACGGTTGAGAGTCTGACATAGAAATGGTGGGACTTAGGACCTAAGAAAGGTGAAAATCAAGCCTCTAATATGCTACGAATGAAATAATACAGGTGGGATGGTCAGATAATACAAGAAACCAAGTCAGAAACAAAGTCTAAGATGCAGTAGAGTTGTGACAGCAACAAAGTCTATTTTCAACACAAATTCTGAGGGATTTAACCAACTTTAAGGACTAGATAAAGAAAGAAGGAGTTAAGTAGCATAAGGGCTTTTAATCAATGTTGCGATGTCGCGGTCGCACAAATTAATTACCCTAGCTTCAAACACAACACACATGATAGTATAGAGCAAACAAGGGGTCGATCCCACGAGGAAGGTTCAAGTCAGATTTTTATGCTAGATGATATGCAATATGGGGGGGTTTGGACGTTATCTAGGCTAAAGCAAAAGAAAACAGAAAACTATCAAATGAAATTTAATAAAATCAGAAAATTATCAAGAGAATAAACCTTGGTTGCAAATAAACATCCACCTATGAAAATCAGAACTGATAATGAAAACGAAACATCAATTTATATTCTGAATATTTATCTCTTTTTAACATTGATTAGTTAACAGATCTGTCGTATAACTAACCCTAACCATCAAACAACCACAGTGTCTGCACTAGTAATTTAATTCAATGGCAGCCTTAAGAACT
>Ga0307517_10011156_pt1 | contig 12477 bp, 11 predicted proteins | sample 23_EM_MG_FD_194515 | JGI IMG/M metagenome (GOLD analysis project Ga0307517, IMG submission 194515) | Populus trichocarpa ectomycorrhiza microbial communities from riparian zone in the Pacific Northwest, United States - 23_EM | ecosystem: Host-associated > Plants > Roots > Unclassified | place...
TCCAAAGTTACTATAGAAGAATCTATCTATGATTCAAGCGAAACTCTTAAACTAAAAAGAACAATTGAAATTGACGGTAAGGAGTTTCAAATGGGGTCAATTCAACTATGTGAACAGGATCAGGAATTGGTGGTTAAAAATACCCTCCTAAACGAAGGGGCATTTAAATTCAAATGCGAATCAATCCGGACCGGAAATATTTTCGATGTAGGTTTTGTGTCTTCTGTTAATAACTCTGATCAAAATATAAAAAACTACCTATCCATTTCTTACATAAAAACTCGGGGCCACTTGGAGGCAATCGAAAATATTAATATAGACTTTACATGTATTAATTCGTTTGCAAAAGATTTTTTAAACTCCTTTTTATAAAATAATGATAATCACTAACGGTAATGTATTTATTAAAATACTAAATCTTAATAAATTCCATGATCTTGAGAAACCCTTTATGAACTTTTTGATTCCATATTTTTGGAAATGCAAAAAGCAAAATTGCGACTTGTCTATAACGTTCAGAGCATATGAGGATTTTTTTCAGAATATAAGCAATAAAACATTTAAACGTCGTAGATGTATCAGGCGAAGCAGTGCTAAGCCCTTTAATCTTTTTGCCAGCATAAACAAAGATGAAGATGAGGCTATATTGGCTCTTGACCAAAGAAACAGAGTTGCCTATAAAATTTACAAAGGAAATAATAGCGTTGAATTTTTTTCTGATCTCAAACATGAGAAAACTGCGTTCTTCCACCTAATTGAGTTCTTTCGATACCTCGTACTATTTATAGAAGAGTCAAAAGGAACACTTATTCTGCATGGTAGTGCGGTCAAGGATAAGAAAACGGATTCCTGCTTTATTATTTTGGGGCATAAGGGCGCCGGTAAAACTTCTACCATGTTGGATCTGGTAATAAATGGGGGGTATGATTATTTTTCAGGAGACAAGGTACTTGTATCAATTAAGAATGAGCAATTAATTATTCGGGGATGGCCCGATTATCCCCATATCGGATTAGGGACCCTCAAAAATTATCCGGGATGGTGCTCGGAAATTCTGATTGACATTAACCTATTGGTAAACTCCAAAGGGAACGAATATAAAATTTTAATTGACCCATCCCTTTTCAAAAGAGGCATAAACTTCTCTGCTAAAAATGTCTCCCAGGCTGCCTATTTACTTTTTCCATCCTTTATGGGGAACGTAGATTTTAATGCGACATATGTAAACCCAAGTGAGAAAAATGAGAATGCGTTATCACAATTTATTGAAAGTGCCAGCGAGTTCGAGAGCGTAAATTGGTATAAGTCAAACATAAGCACCAAGGCGTTCAAACTCAATCCATCACATCCAAAAAAAATCATGGAACGACTAATTTCTTCGCCATGGATAAAATTTGAAGGTAGTTTGGCCAATAGTAAATCGAAGTTTACGGTTGACTTTCTGAATATTCAAGATAGATAATCCATTAAGAGGAAAGCATTTCTTTGCTTTTAACAGTATTGTTTCGTAATAATTAATATCGAATCAATTGTGGGAAGATAATTGGTATGGGAAAATTGTTTCTGTAGCTATAATGTTAATAAGCTATAATACCTAACCCGATATGATGAAAATATGTTTTTTTGGGCCAAGTGGCTCTGGGAAAAGCTCCGCAACCAAGTTTTTAAAAGAAGATTTTGAGAGAAGAGGGTTGACTACAGAGGTTTTAAAACTTGCTGAACCTCTTTATAAAGTACAAAAGTTACTTTATACCGAATCCGGCATCACCATCAAAAAGTATAATCAAAATCAAAAATTGCTTGAGGGGATCGCAACCTCTATGCGAGATATTAATCCAAGATCAATAATTGATAACTTCATGTTGAGATTAAAAAAAGTCAATTCGGATGTTGTTATTAATGATGATCTAAGGGATTTTGAAATTGATATGCCCGTTCTTAAACAAAATGGATTTATATTAATTAGGATTTGGGCCAGCGGCGAAGTTATACAAAGTCGACTAAGCCTTAGAAACGATTTGTATACAAAAGAAAATTCGGAGCTCGATAAGGTGATTGAAAGAATAGAGCCCGACTTCGTATTGAAGAATGATTGTCAGGATATGCAAGTGCTCAAGTCCAAAATAAGCAAAATGGTTGAAGAAATATTTTTTACAAAAGGTGAATAAGATTTATTGGTATATAATCGATGGGATGCCCGAATGGGTTGTTCAGAAATTTATAAATTGGACCGAGACAAACAATCAACATTTTTACTTAAAAAACTACAAGAGGTATAACATTATACCGTTGTCTCCAAATTGCCAAACCCCACCTTCCTTATTTAGCATTTTTAGTGGCACGAGCGCACTTACACATAGATTGTTAGGCTTTGACAATCCAACCCTGAGTGCCGATAATATTCTTGACTATAAGAAAGGATTTGAGGTTTGGCCAAATCATATTCCATTAATATGGGATGAATATTTGGATGCGGAATTTAATGTGTGCTTATCGCATATCCCATTTGTTAAAGATGACCTAGAGTTAAGACCATGTTTAACCTATGTAAATGGATTTAATAAACGGGTTTTGAACCCTCTTGTATCACCAATCGATGAAAAAGCATTAATAGCGATTGGGAAGCTCAATTTTGAATGTACTCTTTTAAGCACGGCCAAGATTGAACTTAAGATAAAATTCAATGGAAATGTTCTGTTAAAAAAAGAACAGGAATTGAACGTTTTTTTTGAAGTTAAAATTCCAACCCAACTACATACCTATCTTGGTTTTTTTGAAGTTGAGGGACTTATCAAATTAATTTTCTTAGGGTCTTGGGATACTGAGTCATCTGAAATAAATCACCAGACGGGTAATGCCGCGCCTTTTATAGGCAGCTCGCTATCGGAATTTTATCGCGACGGTCAATTGGGGAAAACGCTAAAAGAGGGGGGCGATGGTTTTGCCGAAATAATATTACAAAAATCTTGCCGGCTATTAATGAAGAGGTTTGATGAAGATTTTTTGACCTTGGTTAAAAAAGGCAATTCCCAGTTAATCATTGGCTATCAACCGGCCTTTGATTTATTCTTTCACGATGTTATAGGGTATCTAGACCTTCAAATGAGTTATTACACCATCAAACATGAACAGTTTATATTGAATCTTTTATATGATATGATGGTTGATTTGGATATGTTAATGAACGATTTTCGGATAATTGGCGGTAAACAAGCTCATTTAATTGTTTCGTCGGATCATGGTATGAAGCCCATTGATAGGATAATTCATCTGAATGCTTTTCTAAAAGATATGGGCTTAATAAAGACAAATGCCAACTACAAAATTGATCCAATAAATAGTATTTGTATATATCATGTGGCTGAAACCGGCTTGTTATGTTTCAATAATGATATGGTTTCTGAACTCAAGTATAGTATCCAAGACATTATTAAATTAATAGTTGAGGAAGTTCACAAGCGATGCCAAGTTATGCTAAATATTGTTGAGATGAAAGAATTGCAGGTGGATTCTTTAATTTTTGCTGTTGGCTATTATGTAATTCCGCCAAAGGGGGTACAACTGAAAGCCAGTTTAAACAAGGGATACTGCGTTGAAAGTTTAAAAACGGGGGATCACACGATTTTTAGCGATGACGACACTTTAAGAGGTGTAATGTTTGATTTGAATGAAACCGTTAAATTGAAGCAATCCTCATTAGAAACATTTCAAATAAAAGGGTTGTTGCAAAATGATACGTTACAATAATATTGGATATAATGAATTATAAAATACAGACAGAGAAAGGGCTAACCAAATATGAAATTATTAATATCTGTTTGGCGGCATATATATCTTTGCTCAGCAAGTACTTTTGGGAAAAGTCCTTAAGGCTTTTAATTGAAAATGAAAATGCTAAGCCAACTTCTTATAATTTCGATCTCAGTGGAACGGACACATTTAACGAGGTTCTCCGAGCCATTGAGAAAAAGCCTGTTCAGTCGCTGGAGATAGATGCAAAAAGCCAAAAGAAAACGACTTCCTTTGGCTTTAGCTGTGGCGAAAGTAACATAGTGAAACAATTTTCAAAGAAACTTCACTTTAAAATTATTTCTAATGACGACCGGTATGAAGTCTTTTTAGATAAAAATGAATATCTTTCAAAGTATTTTAACTTTTTTTTTAATTTATTAGTTAAAAATCCTTTTCACTCTATAAATGATTTACACTTCATTGACCAAGTCGAAATCCAGAAAACATTAATCAACTCTAATTCGGCATCAATAAATTATTCTAAAGATTATACCGCGCTAAATTTAATTTTAGAACAAGCCGTTGCAACCCCTGAAAAAATAGCCGTAGTTTTTGATGAAAGGAGGGTTTCCTACGGAGAACTATTGCGTGAGGCAAATAAAGTTAAGACGAGTCTCTTAAAACGAGGTGTTAAAACAGAACAGTTAGTTGGAATCTACCTCGAGCAATCCATTGAGTTCATAATCAGCATTTTAGGGACTTTAATGGCCGGAGCTGCCTATATTCCGTTTGATAGTGAGTATACTTCCGAGAGGTTGATCGAGATTATAAAGTGCAGCGGCATCAATTTGCTTATCTGCGCTCAGCAAACTAAAACGGCTTTTATACCCAAAACCGTCGAAGAAATTTTAGTGGAAGAAATCCTTAACGAGGAATCAATTAGTTCACAGATTATACCAGTTAAACCTGCAAATCTGGCCTACGTCATGTTTACGTCAGGTTCTACTGGTAAGAGTAAGGGTGTGATGATTGAACATAAGGGGGTCATAAATCAGTCTTATGTTGTGCGTCATAGGTATTGTTTAGATGGTAATAGCAAAGTTATTTTACATGCGTCCCCTTCATTTGATTCGTACGTTTCCAAATTATTTCCTGTTTTAAGCTTTGGTGGAACTTTGTTTCTAATACGAAAAATCGACTTCTTAAATATTGATTATTTAAGAAAAATAGTCAATATGGAGGGGATAACTCACTTATCGTGCCCGCCTTCAATGGTCTCTTTATTAAATGAAGCCCCGGCCGGATTTGAAAAATTAAGATATATTGGCGCCGGTGGCGAAATATTAAAATATAAACAAATCAATAACCTTTTAGGGAAGGTCAAAATTTTTAATGTTTACGGCCCGACCGAAATTACAGTTTCCGCCACCTCATTTCAGGTTGACCCTTCGGCAGATTATGATAATACAGTTATCCCTATTGGCAAGCCAAATCCAAATTACAGCGTTTACCTATTGGATACACGACAAAGAGTAGTGCCAGTTGGATGCCCTGGCGAATTGTTTGTTGGCGGGGTAGGAGTTGGGCGGGGGTATTTAAATGACTGGGAGTTAACGGAAGAAAAGTTTGTAACAAATCCCTTTACCGGCAAAGGCCGATTATATAAAACTGGTGACATAGGAATGTGGGATGTGGATGGCAATATTATATTCTTAGGCCGGTTAGATTTTCAGGTTAAGATTAATGGTTTTCGAGTCGAACTCGAAGAAGTTGAGGAGGTACTTAGCCGATATCCAGGGATCAAAGACGCCTCAGTATTTTTTAAAAAGGGCGAAGAAGGATTTGAATACAAGGCATTTATTGTCTTGTCCGAAAAGGAAATATCGTACGAAAAACTAATGGTTTTTCTTAAAAGATGCATTCCTGCGTACATGATTCCCAATAAATTCTTTATTATAACCAAAATGCCCTTAACAATTAACGGGAAGGTTGATAAAAATTCATTAAACCTGGTGCCATTCGTAGAATTAAAGCATGAGACAATTCGAATTACAAACGAAATAGAACTACGAATACAATCAATAATCAACCAAAAAACAGGGATATTAATCAAAGATGTAAGTGACAACTTATTTATAATGGGAGTAAATTCATTAAAATTATTTGGAATAATAACAGCGGTCGAGCGTGAATTTAACGTTAAGATTGAATTAAAAAGCCTTTTAAAAGAAATATCGATCAAGAAAATTTCAACCATTATAACTAATAATCTAAATTAAATTTATTTGTTTTTGCATGATAAACTCGGTTAATTTAATTCCCCACGACAATAAGGTTTGTCTCAAAGATATTGAATCAAGAAATAAGCATAAAGGAGCAATTGTTTGGTTAACAGGATTGAGTGGCTCAGGTAAATCAACCATTTCCATCGAAACCCAATTAAAACTATTTGACTTGGGCTGTAACGTTTATATACTTGACGGCGACAGATTACGGCAAGGGCTGAACAATGATTTGAACTTCTCAATAGAACATCGAAGGGAGAATATAAGAAGAGCTGCCCAAGTTGCAAATTTATTCTACGATGCAGGATTTATTATTCTTTGTGCGTTCATTTCTCCCTTTGCGGATGACAGACAAATGGTGCGTCAGTTAGTCCCTTCCGGACGGTTTTTTGAAATATATGTAAAATGCAGTATACAGCAATGTATTAAACGAGACCCTAAAAAACTTTATGAAAAGGCGATAAGTAATTTATTGCCTGATTTTACGGGAATTTCATCACCGTATGAGGCACCTGTAGCTGCGGAATTGATAGTGGATACTGAAAAATTCAGTTCGTCCGACTCCTCGGATTTAATCATAAAAATGCTCAATGATTTTAATATCTTTAATTAAAAAAGACGGTATATCTGAAAACATATTGAAAATAAAGTTCAGTTTTTATTTTCGATGTATCTAATTTTAATTGCCTCTTGCCCCACATCCAAATGTATGTATGCGCCCAATATTAATGCATGGTTGTCACGAACATGTCCCGCGGGAAAATCAAAGCATATTGGGTAATTATACTCTTCGGTATAACCAAGAATCATTTGTTCAATGGTTAGGCCAAATGGTATTTTAAAATCTTTCAAATCAGAAAACCCACCAATTATCAGCCCATTAAGGCAAGAAAGTTTATTTGCGCGCTTTAACAGGCATAGCATTCGGTCAATAGAATGGAAATATTCATCTACATCTTCCAAGAAGAGAATTTTGTTGGTAAAATCCATCTCGGATGAAGAATTTGTGATCGTTGCAAGAATAGTTAAGTTTCCACCAATTATAATGCCATCGCATTGTCCCCGCTTATTAAAAGACGAACCCTTAAATCTATACTCCAGCCGCTCTCCAAAAAGCGCTTTGCGTAAGCTTTCAACAGATAATTTTGTTCCTCCCGATGAAATTGTGCTTGGCATATGTCCATGTATTGTTTGGATACCAAAGTTTGAGTAGATATGACTATGAAACACTGTTATATCACTAAATCCCACAATCCATTTTGGGTTTTTAGAGAAATTCGAAAAATCGAGATGATCGATGATTCTAATACTTCCATACCCCCCTCTTGCTGCAATTATGGCGGTTATTGAATTGTCATCCAAAAATCTTTGCACATCTTCTGCCCGCAGAAAATCGGTGCCGCCAAATTGATTGTATGAAGCATTTACACTATTCCCGAAAACAACTTTCAATTTCCAGGATTCAAATATCTTTATAGCTTTAACTAGATTATTTTGTATCCTGCTTGCGGGACATACTATTGCAATTTTGTTGCCTCGTTCTAGGTGGTTTGGAGAAATACTCACAATGTATGCAGTAAAGTTATAACATATAAACCTAACAAATAACTGTCAGCTGTCGCCGTTCTACTTTTATTTAATAAGTGCTAATGTAATCTTTTATTAAAACGATTACATTAATAGTTTTAATTGTATAAATCTCGCATTCTAAGATTAAAAAGGATGTTAAGACTGTTTCAACAACACGAGAAACACGGGAAAGATAATTATAAGAAAATAGTATTTAGTTGTGAGAAATAAAGTTATTCTATTCGCCATCCCTTATGCGGGAGGAAGCATGTATTCTTTTAATATATTAAAAAAATATTGCCCGGATTTTATTGATTTCTGTCCAATTGAGTTGCCTGGACATGGGGCTAGAATAAATGACTCATTGAGATCGGATATTCATGAAATTGTAGAAGATCTATATAGTCAAATTGAGAGGCGAATTACTGTTCCTTACGCTTTTTTTGGTCATAGTATGGGAAGTATCATTATTTATTTGTTGGCAAAAAAAATTACATCTTTTAAAAAGCCGCTCCCCAGCCAATTATTTGTCTCAGGTAAAGCTGGGCCGTCAACAAAATCGCTTACGAAAAGACACCTTTTCTCTGATGAAGAATTGAAAGAGGAAATAAAAAAATTAGGAGGAACCGCTAAAGAGGTTATCGAAAATGAAGATCTGATTAATTATTTTATACCTATCATCAGGGCCGATTTTCAAGCCCTTGAAACCTATAAACATTCAAATTCCTTAAGACTGAATGTACCGATTACAGTTTTAGTAGGCGAGGATGACAACTTAAATATGAAAGATGTTTTGTCCTGGCAAGAAGAATCAATATATCCGATCAAATTGATCAAGCTTACTGGAGGACATTTTTTTATTAATGATCACCCAAAAAGGATTATGGATTTATTGAAGGATACCTTGTCGCCTTTAGCCTCATAAGTATAGCTTTCGTAATGTATTGATTGGAATTCTTTGAATTGTTTCTGAATAGTAATTTATGTTTCAACTTACTTAAGGCTTTGGCAAACGTAGTGTGGAATTTGTGAAATAAAAGTCCATTAAGTGATACAGGTGACATAAAGAAATATTAATAAATAAAAATTAGAACATTTCTATTATATAAATTATCCATTTGATTTTGCCAAAAAAAATATTATAGGTAAATGGATAATTTTCGATGCCGACCACAAGAATTTGTTAATAAATCGCATTAACTATTTTATATAATATGACCAAACACAATAACGTTGAGGCTCTGATTAATAAACAAAAACATTATTTCAATACGAATGCCAGCAAGCCACTGCCATTTAGGATCAAACAATTGAAAAAGCTGAAGATTGTTCTGGAAAAATACGAAGAAGAACTAACTAATGCGATCGGGGTGGATTTTAAAAAAGGAAGTTTTAATACTTTTTTAACAGAGTTTTCGGGTTTATACTGTGATTTGAATACAACTATCAGGAATTTAAGGAAATGGGCTAGGATAAAACGTGTTAGAACTAATCTGGTTAATTTTCCTGGCGCAAGTTATATAATACCGGAACCATTAGGAGTGTGCCTTATTATCGGATCCTGGAATTACCCTATTAATGTGTCAATAGCGCCGGTGATCGCCGCAATTGCTGCTGGCAATACAGTGATTTTGAAACCCAGCGAACTTGTTACAAAGACAAGTGCTGTATTGGAGAAGATGATTAGAGATAATTTTGATCCTTCATACTTTGCCGTAGTGGTAGGGGGAGTTGAGGAGACAACCAAACTTCTTTCACTGCAGTTAGATAAGATATTTTTTACGGGTAGCGTGCCGGTGGGAAAGCTGGTTTATCAAGCAGCCGCAAAAAATTTAACCCCGGTCGTTTTAGAACTGGGGGGGAAATGTCCGTTAGTAGTAGCATCAGACGCAAACTTAAAAATATGTGTAAAGAGACTGGTATGGGGTAAGTTTATAAATGCGGGGCAAACTTGTATAGCCCCTGATTATGTTATGATTGACGAAAATATAAAAGCCCCTTTTTTAGAACATCTAAAAAAAGCAATTATAGAAGCGCAATTTTCATTATCCAATCAAAACTATGCGCAAATAATTGACGAAAAACATTTTGACCGGCTATTAAATCTGATACCGCCTGACAAGATTTTTATTGGCGGAGAATATGATCGCGCAACCAGATTTCTTGCTCCAACCGTGTTAACCAATGTCTCACCGGAAGATAAGGTTATGGAAGATGAGATCTTCGGACCGATTCTGCCAGTGTTAACCTATAAAGATATTAAAATTGCTGTTGGATACATTAAATCTAAACCTAAGCCACTAGCATTTTATTTATTCTCTGAAAGTAATTCTTTGTGTAATAAAATATTAAATGAGATTTCCTTTGGTAGTGGTGCTGTAAACGAAGTACTTATGCAGTTTTCTAATAATCGTTTGCCGTTTGGTGGAGTTGGACACAGTGGTACGGGTACTTATCATGGTGAAGCCGGGTTTAAATGCTTCTCGCATTTTAAAAGCATTTTGAAAAAACCAACATGGTTTGAGTTTTCGTTTAAATATTATCCTTATCATCCCTGGAAATATACAATCATAAAGCGAGCTTTAGGTTTATGAAAAATAACCTAAGGAAAAGGCAGGTGTGTTATGAGCATAGCGAATTTCACTCCTGCTGTGCGGTAGAAAGGCTGGCGGTGTAGTGAATGTAGCGCGATACCGCGTGATTCAATGAAACCGCCTGCCGCACTTTAAATTATGGAAGCGATGAAGTGCATCTTTCTTAATCGATGTTTGGGTCGGCACAAATAATGCTAAAAGATAGCAAAGTTAAACTGAATTTGATATTTTCGTTTCATAACGACCACTTAATCATGGAAGACTTAGAACAGCAGAATAAGCAACTAAAGGAGTTTCTCGCAGAAGCTTTAGAGATAGCCGACTTTACAATTACTCATCATGGAATATTTATTAAACAGCAATACTCACGACTGAAAGCAAATATTGAAAAGGCAAATGTACTCGCACAACATAAGCATAAGAACCACGTCAGAGAATAGTAAATATGAAGTCTGAGAATGTATCTTTGGGTTAACAGTGCGAGTAAAGTTGGGCGATCTCAGTATCTTTCCACTTCTTGTCCATTTTAGTTTGTAACTCAGACGTGATGTTTTAAAAATAATAATCGGATAAGCCGTTATTAAATAACAACCTGCTTGCTCCAGCTCATTAATAAGTTCTTAGCTTTGTTCGTTATAAATCGTAAATGTCAAGAAATTCTATGGGAAGCCTTGTGTATTTAGTTAGATTCATTGAATTGAAACATACACTGAGATAGGATGAGAGATCAAACATCATTATTCCTTACTTAGAAAAATCAAGTTACGCCAAGATTTGCCCACTACAAAGTGGAAATTGAGAAATTGATTTCATCTCACTTTTATAAATGTCAATTTATTAATATTACAATTAGCTCCTTTTTACATGTTTTTATATGTGTAAGGTGCATTTACTTAATTAGTTGCTAATGTATAAGATTTACAAAGCCCTTAAAAGCTACTACCGCTATTTCAGTTTTTCTTTCGTAAGAAGGGGGATGATGCAAAGTTTACTGTTGGTCACGCGGGAGTTTTATTTCATGATGAAGTTGGGTAAATGGAAGATAAGTTTATATGAGCCCTTCCCTAAAAATATAGCTAAAAACTATAAAGACAAGGGCTATCAACCATATCAGCCAACTTATTATTGGATATTCTATAAGGCAATTAAAGATCTAAAATTACTAAAATGTAATCCTTACACGTCATCAATATTGGATATTGGTGCTGGGAAAGGGAAAGTTATGCGGCTTGCAGCTCAATCAGGTTTCAAAAAGGTTATCGGGATAGAAATTGAAAAGAAATTTTATAATGAAGCTGTTAGATGTGTGAATTTATTAAGAAATGAATATCCCGACAAAGAATTTTTATTATTAAACAGTAATGCAATTGATTATTTTCCTATTGAAAAAATTGACGTAGTTTACTTATTCAATCCTTTTGCTAAAACTGCCCTTGATCAAATACTCCGTAATTTTGCATTTGTTAACCTAAAGCCTCGATTTTTAGTTTATTTAAATCCTGTAGCCGGGGACGTTGTTGAATCTTTAGGGTATTACCCCAAAATAACCCACAAAACTAAATTGTATATTGAATATACAATATTTGAAAACTGTGATTAGAATAAATTTCATAATGTTTCTATAAAAAAATTGACTACACTACTTTGCTCTAAAAAAGTTAAATCACAAGTTGATTTTGAATGTTTTTCATAGGGTAGGATCATTGGTATTAGGTAGACGAAGGTTTCAAGAAACCAAGTATTATTTAACCAAGTGCATTAATATTCTTTATGATAAAACACAATACTATGGATGCTCTCGTTAAGAAACAGAAACAATATTTTGATGCTAATGCAACTAAACCTCTATCTTTCAGGATAGAACAGTTGGAAAAGTTAAAGCTCATACTTCATAGACACGAACAGGAGCTAACCAATGCGATTTTTCTAGATTTTAAGAAAGGTAGTTTTAATACTTTTCTGGTCTGTATACCGATCTGAATGGGACTACCAAAAACATAAGGAAATGGGCGAAGGTTAAACGTGTTAGAACTAATTTGATTAATTCTCCTGGTATAAGCTATATAATTCCCGAACCACTAGGGGTCTGCCTTATTATTGGAGCATGGGTTTCTCACAAGAGAATATGTTCATAAAGATGTATTGACTGGATTTGAGGGATTACTAAACGATTATTTCCAGTCGGAAAAGCTGCAAAACCTGGGATTGCCTTCAGTTTCGTATTTTGCAGCTCAACTCAACCTGTCTCCAAAGTATTTTGGAGACCTGGTAAAAAAAAGAAACTGGAAAATCAGCGC
>Ga0307517_10011158_pt1 | contig 12476 bp, 4 predicted proteins | sample 23_EM_MG_FD_194515 | JGI IMG/M metagenome (GOLD analysis project Ga0307517, IMG submission 194515) | Populus trichocarpa ectomycorrhiza microbial communities from riparian zone in the Pacific Northwest, United States - 23_EM | ecosystem: Host-associated > Plants > Roots > Unclassified | place...
GAAGAATAAAAACTTCCTCATGGTGGGCATTTACTTGATAGTCGATGCGCATAATATAATTATTTATGGTTTGGTAGGAATTGGCTTTCTTATCCACCTTTCCTTCTTCCATTTATTGTATAGTACTATCCATCACACAAATTCAACTCAATTTTGTTCCAGCTACTAAAGTATTGCTTCAAACTTTAAAAGATATCGGATTTGATCTTCTCCTTGCATATGTGCAATCTGTTTGTACACAATATGAGATTGACGTACCACATATAAATGCTTCATATAAACGTTCATTTCAGCAACAAGGATTTGTGACAGTTTACTAACACTATCATTATAATATATTTTACTCAGTAATGGATTTTCAGTTGAAAAAATTAAATTCTAGATTCAATGATGGAACAATGAAATTTCTTGTACTTAGTTTTGCTTTAGAACATAAGGACAACTTTAAATCATTTAAAGTTGATGTTATTTGCAAGCTTGTTGATATTTTTTATCTTAAAGATTTCAATGAATAAGAGATGCATTATTTGAGATCTCAGCTAGAGTATTATTAGATTAATGTGATTCATCATGAGAGCTTTCAAAATATGTTTATCATTTTCAAATTATATCGAGGATTTATCGAAACAAATAATTCACAACATAATCATTTAATTAACATGTTGATTCTTCATATATTTTTACTGCCACTAAAAAGTGAGCATTTTCAATCTTGGCTCTGCCCTAGGTGACTCTTGTTCTTGTTAATTAATGGAGGTTACGTCTTCAATCTTGTCTCTCATTTTCGAGGGCTAAGGATGTAGACATGAAAGAAGCACAAGCTCTATATGAAAAACACATTCACTTGCATGGATTATTCATCTAGACAAGACAATGGTCCCCGACACCGAAGTGTAGGGATGAGATGCATTCTTTTCAAATTTCTCCGAATCGACCTTCTTGGACAGACACCTAAAATCAAGTATAAATTTGGAAGAAAACCCACGTCAAATAGCCATACGATCGAGAAATGGACTTTCACTGTGTGGTAGGGCAAATGACCAGGTGCCAATGTGGACTCATTATCTAAAACATCATGGGGATATTAGGTGACTCATAGGCACTTTGGTGGACCCCGTCCAAACCACTTGGCCAGCTCTGGTTGGCTCGACGGCTACAATCAAATTAAAGATTAGCGACTTGTTTTTGGACGTGAAGTTGCTAGAAACTCAAATGTAGATTTTGTGGATTTTTTTTTGGTGTTTTAAAAGTATTTATAAGAAATTTTTTTTTTAAAAAAAATTTGGTTTAAAATTAATATTTTTTTTTGTATTTTTAAACTATTTTGATATACTAATATTAAAAATAATTTTTTAAAAATAAAAAATTATTATTTTAATCTATTTTTAAATAAAAAACATTTTAAAAAATAACATTATACATTTATACATTCAGAAGTGAGCATTGAGCCATGCAAATTGTCCTCTTGCGGATGGAGAAATGGAGATGGAAGATTTGGAGCTAACGCCTAACCATAAGGGTGAACAAGGAGTAGATGCCGATTTACAAACTCAAACGATCTAACTTCGGGGAATACAAGAAAAAACTAGCCAATAAATTTGGGATCATGCACGCAAGCAGAATTTTTTGCTGCTAGAGTGATGTGCTAACCAGATGGAAATCCAAGTAGGGCAGATTGAGAACTACTGAAAAATAAAAAATAATTATGGTTACAGAGATTGGAAATCACTATGGTTTCAGTTTTATTAGGATAAATAAATAAAAGCCAGTAAATTCCATAGGTATGGTTTTGTCTGAGCATCAAACAGCCAATACCAAGAGAAAACATCAATAATACTTGTAAAAAAACCCTTAATTTCACTCTCTTTTTTTCTCTCAAAAAGAAGAGGAGGAAAGTTCCATATACATGGTTCTGTTTGAAGATCGAAAGTACTTGTCAAAAAATGGGAGGAGGTTTTGAGCTACGAGGATCATCGTTCCATTTGGTCACTAGCAGTAGAGCAGCAGCCCTTGTGACCCAAAAAGAAACCATGCGTCCTAGGCCTGTTTGCTGAATAAACCACTAGCCACGGCCATTGGGCTAACTCATAAACCACTAGTCTGTCTGTATCTCTGTAATAGGCCTAGTATAAAACTCCGGTGGAATTCACCTGATTACAGCAGCACCGGGCATTGGGCTACTCACAAACCAAGTGCATCGTCTTGGAAAAGCGGTGACGTGGGTATTAATTGAGCTACAAATTAATTAATAAAATTTAATTTACTTTGAGTCTTGTTAGTGTCTTAAAAGATATTAGTCACTTTCAAAAATTCGTCTCGTATATTCTTAATTATGAAGAATGTAAATTGATTAGTTGAAGGATACATTAAATTAAAGGGAAAAGCAATGAACAGGCAAGAACAATTAAAATATTGAAAGTTAAAGAATTAAAAGATAATGGTTTGACCTCTTCAAATATATGATCTTTCTTCATACCATCTTCTTGTCTTTAGTATGCAAGTTGCTTGGTGCGTGTGAAACTACTTGATAGCTTTCTTTTCATCCTGTTTTTTCAACTACCGTTATTTAAAAATATAATAACACTAGTGGTTTAAAACGTTTTGAAAATATTAAAAAATAAATAAATTTTAATAAAACCGATTTAAATCAAATTTCCAAACGGAGCCTAAACGGTAAAATGATGTCGTTGGCTCACAAAACACTGCCGGAAAGAGAGACCTAAAGCCTGGGTAGAATTTCGGCTAGTTATTACACCCATGCTCCGTTGTTGTAAAGGAAGAAGGAGATGTTATATGTACTCATAAATGGTAAGGTGATGTCCGTGTTTAATAAAATAAATTAATAAATTGAATAAGAGTCATTAATGTTAATTAAGAAATCAAAAGATAAATCCACGTATAAATCTTTATCTTAATAATCATTTTTATTTATTTTGAGGTTAATTCTACTTGCTATCCATGTACTTGTGATTTTTTTTTTATAAATGAAATATGTAAATACAACTTATCTAATCTAAAATTTAAGATAGAAAAAAATTTAAAAACACACTATAACAATCTCTTTCAAGTGTTATGAAATCATAAAAACAATATAAAATATCAATTGATATTTAAAAAAAAATTAAACTAAAAGATCCTAAAAATGAAAGAAAATATTAATAAAAAATTAAATGAAAAACAAAAAATGATTTTATTTAAAAAACAAAATGTTAGATATTGTTAGGTCTAATAAACCAGACTAGCATGTGACTTTTTTTAAGAACAAACAATACTATTCACTTTATTATTTTTGTTTTTTTAACAATTGACACGTAGTCTAGCATTGAAGATGATGTGTTGTCCGACTCTATCATTTTCTAGATCTCAACAACTTATTTTTATTTTTTTTTTTTTTTTTTGAAGAAAAACACCTAAAAATATATTAAAAAAACACATTTGCATGTTAAAATAACCAAGAAGATAATATCAAGAGGTTTGACAAAAAAAAAAAAATCTCTGTTGTTTTATAGGGTGTTTGGAAATGTAGTAGTAGTTATTTTTTAAAGTGTTTTTCATTCTAAAACATATTAAAATAATATTTTTTTATTTTTTAAAAATTATTTTTCACATCAGCACATTAAAATAGTATGAAAATATCAAAAACATATTAATTTTTTTAAAAATAATTTTTTAAATGTTTTTTCAAAAATACTTCTGAAATACAATGATAAACACTGCCTTTAAAAAAAAATATAGAAATAAGTCCAAATAATCCCAAGCCGTGAATGCAAATGTGCTAATTAAAGTAGCCTTTTCCTCCCTCGAATTCCCGATTGTTATGGACCCACTCAACTGGGTATATATGATGATGCTGGGCAAAAAGTTGATTAAAAAGCAAGTTTAGACTGGATTTGTTTTTGTGTTAAAAAATATTTTTAATAAATTTTGAATTTATTTTTATTTTGAATTTATTTATTTTTATTATTTTATATTATTATAATGTTAAAAATAAATATAAAAATATAAAAAATATTATCTTAATATATTTTTCAAATAAAAAATACTTTAAAAAACATCAATAATCTAATAAAAATTTATTTTTTTAAAATGTAGCATGGCACGCCACGATGAAATTCAATTCCCTGTTCCTTTTCCCTTGTCACGAGTCATGAAACGGCTGCCAACAGGATAGAGGGCGTTGTTAGAAGAATCAACAATGGAGTCCACTCTATTCAAAACTATGAATTTGTTTGCTTTATTGTTTGATTCATCTACAAGTTTGAACATTTTCTTTAAAAAAAGTGCATGTATCTTGTATTATCCAATAGAGATTTATTTTTCAATTCCAACATCCTTATTTCATTATTTTCAAGATTTAAATAAGATACTAGTTAGCTATTTGACTCATATTTCATCGCAGGTTATATTATTATTTTTAAAATAAATTTAAAACTTTTCTAATATTTTTTTATATAAAAATCAAAAAACTTATGTCTTATAAAATAAATTGAGAACTAGGTGTATAATAAAATAAATTCTATTTATATAAAGCATAAAAAATTATAAATGAATTAAAATAATTTATCAAAAAATTATATGCATATAGAATAACTAAAAAATAACTATTATTTAAAGGAGACTAGATAAAAAAATAAAAGAAAGAATGAGTATTAATTTAAATATAAATTTTAAAATCATTTTGAAAAGATACATATACAAAAAAGCATTAATAAAAAAAACCGATTTCTCAACCTATTTTGACCCAAAACACTTAGAAAACATCTCAGACAACTTAATAAACTCATTCATACCCTCGAAAAAACAAAAAAAAAAATACCCCAAAACCCGAAATTAAAAAATTTACCGAGCTCGTATATGTTTTTCTAGAAAATTTCAAGGTAAAAAAAACATCTAATGTAAACTCTTCTCATTAAATGGAGCAATTTAACACCAATATCGACTGTTTTTATTATTATAATTGGTGCAACGATAGCTTTCTCTTTTTAGCATCGGATCCCAATATTTTTCTCTCACTTCTTTCAGACTAAGAGCAACAAAAATAAAAAATAATAAAGTTTGATATCAAAATTAATTTTACCCTTAAATTCTTGAAACTGAAAAGACCTAATATTTATAATTTAAAAAATATACAATAAATATTTTACCATGTTAAAGACACTTATTTATTTCATGTTTTTTAGTTTGATTCTCCGTATGTCAATCTCATTATTTTCCAATAAATTTAACTATAATTTTGACCAATAAAGGACAAATATTTTTGTTTAAAAAAAAACACTATAAACAGTCCATCTACGTTACTATACTATACGAGGGGATCTACATTGGATTCCCCTGCATTTTAGATTTATAGATAATAGTTAATTATTGCAATATTTTCAATGTCGAAACATTTTGGTTCGATAGTAAATATGAAGGCGGTATCCATGTCCTCACATAGAAACAGGATCGCTAAAAAAACTGTCATCTTTATTTATTTTTTCTCCGCATACCACACAATACACCATATATATATATATATATATATATAAAAGAAGAATAAAAAGAAGAAGAAGAAGACGAGGAGGACTTTCCACCTCTACAATTCATTAAATAATTTTGAGTAGTTCAACTGCTTCCCTTTGTCGGCAAGATTTACACTGTAAGTGGGGAAAAAACGAACAACCTCTTCATTTTTACTTAAATGAATTTATGTACTAACTTAATAACACAACTAAAAGAAGTAAAGAACTGGGTCGGTATCGCTTTCGATATGAACAGAGGATGCTCCCCGTCCTTTTTTTTTTTTTTTCATTTTCTGTTTTTAGATTTTTTTATTTAATCTTTTTATGAAATAAATTTTAAAATTGTAGTATAAAGATAAAATTAAAAAAAAAGATTATATTGTAAAACATAAAGAAAATACATGGTCAATCTCGAATTTTTTTATAGTTTCAATGTTAGTCTTAAAGTTCATTATGTTTATTTTTCGGTCTTTAAGTTTGAGAGAAGTAGGAAAAATTTACCAGAAAACAGGAAAAGAAGAAAGGTTTTTGGGTGGTCATATTTCAACCACAAAAAATAATATTTTTCGTGTCAAGAAAAGTAAATCGGGTTTCATTTGTTTTTTTTATTTGGCTGATTTTTGTTTTTTAGAGTGATTTAAGAGTATTTTAAGATTGATAAGTTGTTTTTTAAGGTTTATATTGTGTTTCCGAGGTAATTTCAAATACAAACGAGCTGAAAATTGTATTCTTGGTAATTTCTAAACACCTGATGTGATAAAAAAAAACCTATATGCAACATGTTATTTACTTGATAGACAACTTGTCACCTACTTAAAAAAAAAAAGAAAATACATGAACGAACAACGAGTTTTTCACCCTTTAAAAAAAAAAACCCTAGGCACAGGCTTGAGCTTCTAGACCCAAGCATGCCTGAGCTTTTTAATTAAAGCCAAATAAGTGAGCTTGGCCTTGTACACTTTACCTTATGCCTTATCTCTTATAAGAGATTAGTTTGACATGTATATATTTTTTTTTATTCCATATAAGTTAGCTGTATTTATATGAAGTTCTTAAAAAAATAACAATTATTTGGTATTAGTAACAACATTAAACCACAAAACTAAAATGAAAATATTTAAAATAAAAAGGATAGTCGCTATAAAATATTTATGTACGTAATTATTGTTTTTTTATATTATAAAGATTAATTTTTCACTTTAATATTCAATTAGTGTCAATAAATTTTTTTTAATTTATCAAATCATATATTTTTTATTTTATTTTATAAAACACAAACATCTTTTTGTTTTTCAATTAGAAGAAAAATTATGAAAAGTGAAAACTCATCTATAATATAATTATTTCTTTTATATTAGAAATTGACTTGAATTCCAACTCGAGTTGCAACCGTAGCATAAACAATATGTTTGTGTTTTTAAATAAAAAAAATTATAATATTTTAGATATTATTTACAACAATAATACTTTAAATTAACTTGGAATTTTACCCTAACACAGGAGATAAAACTAATATGTTAGTGTGGAAATTGACAGTATTTAGAAACAGTAGATATAGCTGAAATCGAACGCAGTTATTGTTGTTGGTATTGTTGTTGTTATTAAATGAGCCACTGGACTCAAATAATGTAACATACGCTGTCAAAGGTTAACTGCCCAGAGCTGACTTCCATTAGGGACATGCAAATTTATTGTCCGCTAAACATTGCAGCTCGGATAAAAAAATATTAAAAAATAAAAAATGTTCATAAATTATTTAATATTATTATTAAATTTGATCTAGTAAGTTAATTTTAAAATTTTCCAACCTAATTTTTTATTTAGCTTTAATTTAAAATTAATTTACGTGGAAGTTATTTTAACATGATCTAATTGACTTGATAAATCCAAAAATAAACAAGATAATAGGTAAAAATATAATTTGACTACATAAAAAAATTCAAGATAATAACTTTTTTATTTTAATAATGAAACGATAATATATTGAAATGACCCGAGTTCCATACCAAACTAATAATCTGGATCATGAACTCTATCAGATTTAACAAAAAAAAATTTAATAATTTTTTTTAATGATATGAAATAAAAAATAAACATTCATAGAGAATTAATTAAATATTGAGATTTTTGTTTGAGACATCAAAAACTTCATAAAGAAAACCTGAAATAAATTATAAAAATCAATTTCAAATCAATAAAATATTGAAAGATAGAATTAAAATAAAAGTTAAAAAAGATTCAATCAAAATAAAAATAAAATACTTGAAAGATAGAGTTAGAAAAAAAGAAAAAAAATGGGGTAGCCCTAGGGTTTTACCCTAATGTTTTTAGTAGAGTAAATTTAATATTAAATGTTGAAATTAAAAAAAAAATCTAACTCATAAGATGATAAATAACCTAATAGAAAAAAAATTAAAAAACACAATTTCCAAAACAACTTAAAAGATAAAAAATACAAAAAAACCTAATAAAAAAAATTAAAAAACACAATTTTCAAAAAAAACTTAAAAGAAAAAAAATACAAAAAAATACAAAAAAATATTAATGCGGCTACAATAATCTAGCCACCTTTGGCGGTTTTGTTAATGTTAATTTTGCATGTTAAAATCATGAAATAAATATTTTAAAATTAAATCTATCAATACTTAATTTCAAGTTATAAATAATATTAGGGTTGGAATCAAAGCAACAGATGCAATAGTTCCCCCCCATGAGCAAAATAATTAGCTATTTTTTAGACACTTGCAGTATCCACATATATTTGAAGGTATCTCACATTAGTTTTAATTAAGTATATATCTTTTAAAACCATAATTAACAATATTTTTAAAATTATATATATAAAAATTATCACAATATCAAATATATACTGATATTCTATACTAATAAAATTAAATGGAAGCATAATATTTTTAAAAAATACAAAAAAAAATATCCAAATTTAAGTAGTAAAAGGCTGAAGGAAATATCCAAATACATATTCTTGCTTTCACATGCTTTCATTTCCCTTCTCTCCTCTCCAAAACCTTCCTCTTCTCAGGCCAATCTTGTCAAAGATTTCTCAGGCCAAATTGTCATTTCAAGGGAAAGAAAAATAAGTACTACCGTATTTTTTATTTCCTGGAATCTTTCCTATTGGAAAGTTTCTTTTTCCTCTTTTCTTTTCAGATCTTTGGCTTGTACTTTTTTTTCTAAAATATGACTAGAAATCCTCTCCATTTTACTCCGTCCCAATCTGTGGTTTCTCTTACTTTCTACCTTTCTGGTTCTTTCTAATTTTTGAGCTCTAGATATTCAAAACTGGGTTCTTTTCATACCATTATCCAGACCCTACTCCTTTTTTTCAAATCCCTGAAAGTAATTGCATTGCAAGGAAGTTGTAGCTCATTGGCCTAATTTTGGTTCCCGTTTGTGTCCCTGTTAAAGTTTCAATATTCAACTCCCATTTTTCTATTTCCCCATGCCATCAAAATTTTATTTTTGATGAGGCCATTTGCTGCTATATTCATCAATCTCGTGTTCCTAATTCCTAGTCAAATATTAGATGATCCCAATTTGATTTTCATTTGTACCCTGGTCTAAAAGGGAGATTGATCTTACTGCGGTGGTCAAGGTGGTACACACACTGGCTTCTTGATTTTTAATCAGCTTTCCTGCCCTTGTAAAGTACCAAAGTCCCATTCTTTAGACCCTTCTTGAATTTGTAGTCGCTCCATTGTCATTGTTTTCTGCTTGATTAAGCATACAATCCTTGAAATTCTTAGATTTAGTCGTGTTTTTGACTAATAATCGTTGACATGTGATTCATTGGCTTTAATTTTTGTGTCAATGATCATCTTGAATCTCTCCTGTTTCGTAAGCTTCATTGTGTTTAAGCTGTCTACTTTTTTACTACATGCTGCTGTGCCTCCGATGTGTAAATTGAGGTCCAGTGAATTTCGTCTCTCCTGCTTGTTTAGAGGCTTCTAAGTAGTCACTGAATTTGCTGCTTGTTTTCTTGCATAACTAAGCATTTCAAGTATGCTTAAGCAGGGCAATTTCTTGTTCAGTTCACCTTTCCTTCTATGTGTCTTCCTTTGGTTCTTTCTCATTCATATTGTTGTTTCACATATTCCCTTGGGGTCAAAGCTTTCTGTAGAGGAAAATAACTTGTGGGTTTCCTCCAATGGTGATTTTGCTGTTGGATTTGTTAACCATTCTGAACAGCCTAGTCAGTGTAGTGTAGGGATACGTTTCAATTCAAAATCTATTCCTTTCCCCAAGCAAACTGTGGTTTGGGTTGCTGGAGCTGATGTCACTGTGGGTAACAAGTCCTTTTTCCAGCTTTCTCAAAACGGGGAGCTGGTATTGGTTGATTCTTTGAGGGAAGTTACTGTGTGGACCAGCAACACGAGCCAATTAGCTGTTGCTTCGGCTCTTCTTCGTAATGATGGCAATCTTGTTCTATTGAATAGAAAGAAGGATGTTGTTTGGCAAAGTTTTGATAATCCATCCGACACACTTCTTCCAGGCCAGAATTTACCTGTTCATAAAACCCTTAGAGCAGCAAGCAGAAATTCTGTTTCAAGTTATTACAGTCTTCATATGAATGCTTCAGGTCAGTTACAGCTGAAGTGGGAAAGCGATGTTATTTACTGGTCCAGAGGAAATCCTTCTAGTTTGAATCTTGGCGTCGTCCTTACCTCCGGTGGAGTCCTGCAACTTGTGGACCACAATCTGAATCCTGTTTGGTCTGTTTTTGGGGAAGACCACAATGACAGTGTAAATTTTCGGTTACTTAAATTAGACATTGATGGTAATCTGCGGATATACTCATGGGTAGAAGCTACAGGGTCATGGAGATCAGTTTGGCAAGCCGTTGAAAATCAATGCAATGTTTTTGCAACCTGTGGCGGGCATGGCATCTGTGTTTTCAATACATCAGGATCTCCCGAATGCCGATGCCCTTTCAAGACAACATCTTCATCCAACTTGAAATGTTTTGCACTGAATTGTGATTCTAATCACAGTATGGATACTTATGAGCACACTTTTCTGTATGGGATTTATCCACCAAATGAATCTATCACCATTACTAGTTTACAGCAATGTAGAGAGTTGTGCATGCAGGACCCAGCTTGTACAGCTGCAACCTTCACAAATGATGGAACTGCTCAGTGCCGAATGACGACAAGTCCATACTTCTCTGGGCATCAAAACCCCTCTTTAAGTTCGATATCTTTTGTTAAGACATGCTCGGACCCCATAGCTGTTAATCCCCATAATTCAGGTTCTTCTCCATCACTATCTCCAGTCAAACGGTCTCATGGGTTGTGCCTTTCTTGTCAAATTGGTGGAGCAGCCTCAGGCACATTACTTTTATTTGTTGTTGTTCAGTTAGGGATTGGCTACTTCATCTATAGAAGAAGAAATCATATTTTGAGGAAAGCTGCTTTAGCTTACACAGGCCGTAACTCTAAGGGTGTGATGATGTTACCATTTACAGAAATCAAGGACATCACTGGGAATTTCAAGCACCAGATAGGGCCAGGTATGTATAGAGGTGCCCTTTCAAACCAACAGCCAGTAGCAGTCAAAGACCTTGACGAAACCATTGAAGAAAGGAAGTTTCGAGCTGCTGTATCGAAGATAGGAAGTATACATCACAAAAACCTGGTGAAGCTGAATGGCTATTGCTGTGAGTTAGGCCATAGATATTTGGTCTACGAATATGTCAAAAATGGTTCTCTGGACAAATGTATCGAAGATGATGAGTTGAATCAAAGACTGACTTGGAGAAGGAGAGTTGACATATGCTTAACTGTGGCGAAGGCTATTTGTTATTTGCACGCGGGATGTAGGGAGTTTATAAGCCATGGAAATTTGAAATGTTCAAACGTAGTCCTGGATAAAAATTACGAGGCCAAGGTGAGTGAATACGGGTTGGAAATGGTTCGTCCTGAGGAATCATACGGTGGAGAGAAAGATGTGGCGGATTTTGGCAAGATGGTGCTGATATTGATAACCGGGCGTCCAGAAGTCAAGGATCTTTGGGAGTGGACCTATGAGGAATGGATCCAGGGGCACCCAGAGAGGGTGATTGATAAAAGACTTGATGATGGCGTGGATTTAAAGGAGCTAGAGCGAGTGTTACGAATTGCTTTCTGGTGCCTTCAATCAGATGAACAGATGAGACCTTCAATGAGTGAGGTAGTGAAGGTATTGGAAGGGTCATTAACAGTTGATCCCCCACGACCTCCTTTCAGTCAAAGGTTATCAGAAGAAGAGTCCCTGGAGTCAGGCTCCAAACCTCAAAGTCCAATGGAACCATGAAGATCAGTTAGTTTATTAGCTTTCCCACTATGGTCTATATAGTAGAACTAACACTGCTTGGTGGTAAAATTCAGCACCTGCTTTGATATGCTCATGCCATTTTTCCATCAACTGCTTGAGTATATGGACTCCTGTAAGAAGAAGAAGTTCCGTTGAGTCTTATAGTTTGAAATCAAAATGCAACTTCATACGCACTTTGGGATGCCATATTTGCAAGATAAATGGTGGTTCTAATGCGATTGATGCATAGCCTCAAGCTTTTTTGGGGGGCTTACTCATCGTTCTTATCTCTGATATGGAATGCCAGAACAGTCAACCACTAGGGTTGTAAACCTATGAAACCTGCGACCTCTTTGGCAACTTCTCCTCAAGGCACGTCGCCTGAAACTAGTAAGCCAGTGCCTAATTCAAGTACCTCTTTACCAACAATTGCCTGCTCTCGTTTTTGGAGGGAAGGATGTGGAAGGGCTTGAAGCTTGACGGTCCATGAAACTTGATGTTGATTGCTGGCCCATTTTAGGTTTGTTTGCAATTTCAAAGCTCTATTTTCATAATGAGTGGGCCTTGTTAACAGTATTCAAGTAGACCTTTACCTAAATTCTAGGTTGGTTTGCAACAGCCTAATTAATTATTTAGATGTCTTTTTGGAGGAAAATAATTGCA
>Ga0307517_10011159_pt1 | contig 12476 bp, 5 predicted proteins | sample 23_EM_MG_FD_194515 | JGI IMG/M metagenome (GOLD analysis project Ga0307517, IMG submission 194515) | Populus trichocarpa ectomycorrhiza microbial communities from riparian zone in the Pacific Northwest, United States - 23_EM | ecosystem: Host-associated > Plants > Roots > Unclassified | place...
AGAAGAATATAAAAATAAATTTTTTTTATATTTTAAAAATTATTTTTGACATCAACACATCAAAAAGATCTGAAAACATAAAAAAATTTAAAATTTTTAGGAATATGATTTGTATTAAAATAAAGTTTTTTTATTTTTCAAAAAATATTTTCGATATCAACATAAAAAAAAATCTAAAAACATAAAACAAAAATTTAAAATTTTTGAAAATACGATTTGCATATCATTACAAACACTTTTTTAATTTAAAGGGTTTTATAATCCATCAAAAAAATTATTTTTTTATATATTTTTTTAAGATGTTTTTTGAGTTTTTTTTTTTAAAAATATTCGCTCTAAGTCATCATCCACAAGTCAATTTTTTTTTTTTAACTTTTAAAAAATACATCATGAGCTGTTCACTATTGATTCTTTGTTGGATTCTTTACATGCAATTTAAAATTCAGGACTAGCCAGCTTGTTCCAGGACTTGAGTTTGGTATTAAAAGAAGGCTAACCCGAAGCTAGCTTGGTTTAACATAATAAAAAAAACTATTGACTTTTTTATTTTTCATTTCAAAATGCAATTTGATTTTTTTTTTAAATTAATTGATCGGTTCATGTAAATTTTTTTTACTTTTAAAAAAACATCATCAGCTGCTTTTTATTGATTCTTTGGATGAATTCCTTGCATGCAATTTAAAAACCAGGACGAACCCGTTTGTTCCATGATTTGGGTTGGGTATTGAAAGAAAGTTAACCTAAGCTAGCCTCGTTTAACCCTAATTCAAATTACTACCAGTAAAAAAGATTATTGATGTTTTTTTTCAAAAAACATTTTAAAATTTTTAAAAAATCTAATTGATTAGTTTTAATACTCCAATTGTAACTTTACCTTGCATTGAGTTGATCCTAGTTGGTTTTAATAATTATGGTGAGAAGAAAGTCATGCCTTTTTGTTATTTTGATAAATATTTAAGGCCATGTTTAATTGCTAAAAAATAATTATATTTGAAAAGCGGTAAATCCTAGTTGATTTTAATAAATATGGTGTGAAGATCTCATGTCTTTTTTCCATTCAGATTTGTTATCTTGGTAAATATTTAAAGCCCTATTTGATTGCTAGAAAATAATTCTTTTTTGAAAAGTGATTTCTATAAAAAAAAATAAATTTATAAAAAATGAATTATTTTATGATATTTTGTAGTGTGATAAAAAATGAGTTGGAAAATATTTTCTAGTGTTTGAGTATGTCATGCAAAATAAATTAAAAAATAACTTATTAATATTTTAATTTTATTTTTTTAATTTTATTGAAAGAACAAAGATAAAATATGACAGATAAAAGAGTTAAAAAAAAATAAAAATTTTAAAAAATTATTTTATAAATTATTTCAAATAAAATAAATAGCATGTAAATGAACGAAAATCAAATATAACATATAAAAAAGTTGGAAAAAAATGAATTTTTAAAAAAAAATCACAAATTATTTCAAATTAAAATTAAAATAAATTATTATAGTTTTTTTTTATATATAATTTGAATGATATGGTTATTGAAGAGTTACTTTGAATTCATTTTTGAACAGCTGAGCATATTTTTCAATAGAAAATTGATTTTTTTTATTTTTTAAAGAAAAATAAAATATTATTTTATTTATGAACAACCCTTAAGTTTTTTCAATATTCATATAATTTTAATAATTTATCAATGAACACAAATTATAAAAGTTAAGATATCAATCAAAGAAGAAAATTAGTGAAAACCCCACCAATTACGTCACATTTACTTAATGAATTAAATCATTAAGAAAATGAAAAATCTGTAGACATTTATGTTGTTTCCTTAAAAGTATAATTTCTTATGTAAAAAAACTTTTTATCTATTAGATATTTGAAGTCATTAAATGTCGACCAAATATGATTTTTTTATTTAATCTTATAATAAAAGATATTCTCATATTAACTTACATGTTAATTAAAATTAAGTTTTTGTTAATGATTTCAAAAAATATCATGCACATCCTTATAATATAGTCAGATAAATTCAATAAATTAAATAATAAAGAGAACATTTACTTAACTACGGTACTATTAGCAAAGGATAATATAAAAATGAAATAGTAAAATAAAAAAAATGCAAATACTAACGGTCAAAAACCCACAAAACCTTTCCCACTAAAAACACCCATCCATTTCTCGCACTCCCTTCCCCTCACCCTCTCCTCTCCTCCCTGATTTCTCTCGTAGGCTTCACCTTGTCGTCCAGAAATGGCAGGCATTAACTCCCCAGACCAACCCACCAACTAGCCTGACCCGAGCCCACAAGAAGACCCAAATGCTGACACCAACCACCCTTTCTCATCGGACTCCGACTCCGACTCTGATTCCGACTCCGACTACGATTACGACTACACTCAATCACCCACCAACCAAGAAGAGGGCGTTTTCACCTACACCAGACCGGGAGATGAAATCCCAGAATCGGAAAACATACCGGAGAAAAACATTGCGCAGTTCGCGGAGGTATTGGAGAGCAAAAGGATGAAGACGTTGAAAGAAGACGAATACAGAAACTATGTTTTCTACGAGGATTTCTTTGATTTTCCGAAGGATAGAGAGAACTGGAGAGAAGAGGATTTGAGGGAATTGTGGGCTGACCCGCCATGGGAATCTACGAAACCAGGGTGAGAACCAGTGTGGGCGGATGAAGAGGATTGGGATATTGTTAGGAAGATGAAGGAAGAAGGGAGAGACCTGCTGATTGCGCCTTTTTACTTGCCGTATAGAAGGCCTTATCTGGCGATTCCTGATAATCATTATGATATCTCGAATCCCAAAGCTGTCATTGAAGAGCTGGATAGGATCGAGGAATTTTTGACCCGGGTTAGCTATATTTTCGAAGATGGCAGCTTGTAAGTGCTTGTGCCTGCTTTTTTTTTAATTTAATTTGATTTCATGGTTTTTTATTATTATTGGTGGCTTTTTGTTACATGGGTTTTTGTTCATTTTTGATAATTTGCTTTGCGCAAATAGCTGCATTGGTGATATTGAGTGGATTTGGATGAATGATTGGTGATTTTTGCTTAATAGCTGCATTGGTGTTCTTAGAGCAATTGGTTGCTTGATTAATCCGGTTTTTTTTTATGGTTTTGTGACTCCATGCTGAGTCTGTGTTGGTTATTTTTGGTTCTAGTTGACTTATGCACTACTTTGTTATGTGTAGTTTATAGTGCTTTGGCCAATTTTAGGTTGATAAAGGTGATAAAACATGATATGTTTGCTAGTTTGCAATGGAATTACAGTCTACGAAACATTCCTTTAGTTTTGAGTTGATTTTGATGGATTCTAATTGAGTAATTCGGTTTTGTTTTTCGTTATTGGCTTTCTTTCTTTGTGTGCCTAATAGATTAGGTGTGACTAACGGGGCTGTGGATTTTATTACATTTATGATTTATGAGACTGGTGGAATATGCTTTGAATTGCTCATATGCACAGTCTGGTTTGGATGTATATTTGTTCCTTTCCATGGCTTCTATCTCCTAGTTCATCACATGATAACCTTTTCATTTACCTGTTATTTCGTGTTTTGGCTCAGCAAAGATACGAAGGCTCTGTTTGGGATGACTTGGCATTACCACACTTTAAGCTTAAGAAATCTTATACTAGGTTCTTGAAACTTCACACTTAGCTTTTTTATCAAGATTTTCTTGCCGCTTCTTTCTTTTTTTTCTGCCTTGATTCTCTAAGGGGTATTTATAAGGTTTCAAACTAGGATTTTGATGGATTCGATCATAGATTGATCATCATTCATCAATGTTTAACCCTTTGATCGAAATGAGATGGTTTTGAACAAATCTTAACAGCTGAAAACTCTGTCCTTGGTTGGTTTTGCAAAGGTAGTTTTGTAACAAATTTAAAGATGGTTTTTGCAAAACTTGGAGGCCAAGGTGAGGGTTTTTTGGCCTTTTTTTATCTTAAGATAAGAACCTTTTGAGAAACTTTGAAGTGTGAACATATGAAAAATGAGTGGTTTTTTTGCATAATAGGTATCACAGTCATGACTGACTGAGTTGACTAGTTTCGAAGTCTCGTTGGAGCAATTATGACGTCATCGTTGTTGACTACCACTTGAAGTTGGTAGAGGGGGTGCACACTTTTTGTTTGGATCTAACATTGCTCGATTTGGAGGTTTGTAGTTTCATATTTATTCGTTTGAAAGTGTAACTCGATCAACCTAAAATCTGAAAATACAATGAGGGTTTATCTGAGACAAGATGTTGAGGTCATTGAAGAAAATGAGATGTAAATATTCAATGGGAGTAGCTTATCTTTGTAGAGGGGGTGTTTCTCAGTCAAATAGTGGTGGTTACAGCCTCTGAGGTGGTCGGAAACGGCACACTCATTCACCTGAAGATGCCTACTCAATCATCCAAAATTACCAAAGAATAAGATAAACAGTGGCCAAACGATGCATCGTATAGGTTAAACCCTAAAATTTAAGGTTTTAATTTGAGATTTGACAAATTTCAATTTAATCCTTGTTCTTCTAATTTCTTTTAATTGCACCCGTAATTGCCTCTCAATTTTTAATTTTTATACAATTTCACCCTTGTCAAACTCAATTGTTAGCCCCAAAGTTCAACTCCTTTTCCATTTAGGTCCTTGGTTTCTGATTTATGCAAATTAACCCTTAATTGACTATCAAACTTTCAATTGTTTTTAATTTGGCCCCTGATTTTTCTGATTTAAGTCCCCGGAGTCTCGTGTCTTTTATGGTTTGATTCTTGGTTTTGAATTTCTTTAATCAAATCCCTAATTGTCTATTAAACTTCAATATTTATACAATTAAATCTCTGATTTCACCAAGTTAGCTTTTTAAAATTGCAATTCAACCTCACACTTCATTTCCTTCAAATTAAAGTCCAAATTGAATTAAAACCAATTTCCTTGCAATTAAATCTGTAATAAATTCAATTAAAACATGAAAAATCCCTAATTGAGTTATTAAACACTCAATTTTGAAATTTTCTCCCCAAATTGAATTTTGCTTGTTAATAGGGTTTTCATTAGTCAAAATTGAACAATCAATTTTTCAACTTTTGATATTTTGATCTTTCTCAGCCAATTTTGTTTTTGCAATTTTCCGGTCGTTTTTCATGTTCTTTTCATTGATGTATATTTTTTTTATTTTTCCAATTTTATATATATATATTCTTTGTATATTTATACAGGGTTCTAAAAATGGGTAACAAAAACGGTAAGGAGGAAGATGTGTGGATGGCACCAGGCTTCATCAACCAGTTCTACAAGGAAAGTTTCTTTGTTAATTTATTTTTAGTTCACGGAGAAGGATGAAAACAAATTTGCTTATTTGGCAAGTACCTGATTATTGGAAAAGATACGTGCATGAGGTGGACCAGGAAAGAGAGATGTGGTTAAATTCATTTTATAAAGCTTGCCTGCTGAGCTTTCATACTGGTGGGAGAATGGTATCATCTCTCTCTCTCTCTTTCTCTAGTCTTTATGATAAATTTAGCTTTTGGCTAGTCGTATAGATAGATAAATTTAGCTTTTGGCTAGTCGTATAGATAGATATGCAACTTCATGATACGTGCCTTTTCATCAGGTCATTAAGAGTTCTCTTATTCTTGTTTATGTGCTTCTCCTCTTCATAGAAAACATGATATTAGTCTGCAAATATAAACAATATTATTGTTGATGCCAAGATAAATTGTCTTGTGCCCGTCATCATTTTTTTGTTTCTTGATCCAGGCATTTGGCATGTTTTTTTTGAAGCCAAAGCCACAGTTGATGAAATAGTTTTATATACTTGTTTTTAGGTTAGCTGCTAGTGTTTTACTAGTTCACTTCTAATGCTTCTTTCATTCCCTTTTGTTTGGTGCTTCACATTTTTACGTTTGTTTGGACAGAGGAGGCTCCTGAATTCGTTATTCGTAACAAAGAACCAGAACCTGATCCTGAAGATCCATCTAAACTCGTATATACTGAAGATCCTGTCATCCTACACACTCGAACAGGACGAATAATCAAATGGGTTGAGGATGAGGATGAGGAACATGGGGTTCGGTTATTTTGGCAGCCACCTCTGAAAGGTGGGGAAGATGTGATCCTGATAAAGTTCAATTCCTACTCCTTGGTTTTGATGAGTTTTATGGAGAAGAGGAGGTGATAATGTGTGCAAGCCAGTGCTTGATAAACTAGAGAAATGGACTGGAGAGAAGAAGAAAGCTAGCGAGATAAAAATACAGCTGTATGAAAAGGAGCTTGAGTTCATATAAGCTGAATTGTGTTGAGAAGAGGTAATGGAAGACTTGGATGAGGAGCTGAAGATGAGAGAAAAGGAGGAAGAGAATCTTGAAATGGATTTGCAGGAGGACAAGAATAGCTCTGTGTCAGCCCAACAGGAGGAGAAATCTTTTGCTAAAGATGAGGAGGAAGAGGAGGATGTTACACCATCAAGTTTTGGTTCTGTGACCCAAGATGAGGACCCAACAAAGAACGACGGAAAAGGGAACAGATCTGCGGGAGCTCCATTTTCTACATCTTCACTGTCATTCGCTCCCTGCAGCCTTCTTTCAACAGTAAGTTCTAGACCCAGATATTCTTTTCCTCCATAAACATTTAGAAGAGCAGCAGTAATATGCCGGGTTTTAAGAATATATGCTTCCTGATGCTTGACATATCATTAGAAGGAAATATGTTCTGTTGGCGATTATTTTTCATGCAGTTACTTGACTAAAGTTTTCCTGGGGCATCACATTATCCTCTAATTATCAAAATCATAATTTTCTCACCATCCTTCGTAAAACAGTCATAAATGGATTGCTGATCCTGAACACTCCATTTGTTTGTTTGGCCGGATTACATTGACCAGGGTTATTTTTGTATCCCCCGTCTTCTGCTGTGTTATTTTTTGCCTACACTTTTCCACTAGCTTGATGTGATTTTGTTATTTGGCTGGTTTGCAGGTTCCCTCTAGGCTACAGCAATCATTTTTAGCATGGAAGAACAGATTGCCACAAAAGGCAGCTCCTTCCCTTTGTGTGGTGAGCTCAAACGACCCCTCTGGAATGTTTAATTTAGTCAGTTTGCCCCCAGTACTTGGCCAAAAGGGAAGGTTGAGAATTGAAAGTCGGTAAAATTCCATCCCGTAATTCTGCTTCTGCGAACCCCAGAGAAAGTCTAAAAAAGCCAAGAAAACAGAGTCGTCCTTGGCTGCATGCAGCACCAGAGAGAGATTCAGACAGCATATTGTCATTGCACACGCAATTGTGTTATTTAGAATCATATATTAATACAATCAATTACGAGCCTCTTCCTCTCATAAATTAGATAAGAATTCGATGATACTCCAAGAGAGCCAGTTTTGTAGAGGCCTCATTTCATTTTTGGCAAAACGTCTGTACATACTCTGTATTTTGCTTTACTAGGTGATAGAAAAACATCTCGAGTAAGCAAACTGGGTGGTCTTTCTTTCCCTTTCGTCTCTGATTATGAGGATCCAGGAAGGGGCACTGGTGGCGACGTTAACGGTGATTTCATGGTTCTTTTTTGTTGGTGGCGAGGACCACCAGTGGAGATAATTCTCACCCCGCTTATCCACAACAAAATTTCGAAAGGTAAACTGAAATCAATGATGATTGCCGGTTGAGACAGACGGAATATGAAGACTTCTGAGTTCTGTCGGCGAGATAATGGGAAGGCACTGCAGAGGGTGCTTCTATCCTCGAAGGGCTTTTCGGAATCTTTGGGCTTGGAGTTGGTTTATTGGTATCTTGGGCTTGTTCATTGCTAGTTTCACAGCGGCGACTTTCATAACCGCAGCTAATCTGTCCTTGGTTGCAATTGCTTCCGTTCTTCATTTTGTGGTCCATGCATACGTAGTAGAATTCTTAGAGTTCAGAAACTCGACTAAATAAAGTGTTTGACTCCATAAAGGGCTCGAATCGCTCGATTCAATGGACTGTCACGTCAATTTGCGAGTCAAAATCAATTTAAATCATGCTCTAAATAAGTTTTGAACGTGAGTTTTCCATGCAGAACTTAATAACCATGCTTCGATCTTTTTGTAGTTCAAGAATTGCCCATGAGAAAAATTGGGTGTCAGCAAGTGGGTTTCCCCCCTCTTGTGATAATTGATGGTGAGGAAGTACCAATGAAGGTTATGTTTCTCTAATCTCTTTACCCTTTCTAGCTACTGAAGCTTATCCCCTGAACCATAGTAGAAACCTTAATCATAAGACATCCTTGGCATTTTAGATACGAAGAACACCTTCATATAGTTAATCTCTGCTTACATAGATTAAATAACAGCATTATCTGGGAAGAAACGAAAAGGATTTTGCTTGTGAGGTACTTATCTTTGGGAGCATAATTCACCTTTTACATGCCCTACCAAATTAGCAGAGTGTTCACTACAAGCGACACTTCATGGGGGGGCCAAAGCCTAATAATTCAATGCATCTGAGCAAGGCGGCAATGCTATTGAATGCAAATTACTGTGATTGTGACACAAATTTGTTTTTATTTTATTTTATTTTATTATTAGAGTTTGTTTTGTGTTTTAAAAATATTTTAAAAAAAATTAATTGTTTTTGTATTTTAAATTAATATTTTTTTAGTGGTTTAGATTATTTTGATATGCTAGTATCAAAAATAATTTTTAAAAAATAAATATATATATATTTTTAATATATTTAAAAAAAAAACACTTTAAAAAACCGGTAAATATAAGTGGCTAATATTGATTATTCGTTAAATGCCATGGTGTCGCATTCTTACAGGCAGATGGGTGTTGACTAGTTGAAGTGGCAACATCCAGAACATACCTAACAAGGCCATTTTCTATAAACAAGATTGGACCGATTTGCCTGGTGGAATGATCAACTTAGGTGTATTAGCAGTACTTTAGATTGTTTTTCCATTTCCTTTTTCAATCTCTAATAAAATTAAATGATCTTGCCTGGTGGAATGAACATACCTGTAATCCCGGTATGATGACTGGGCTTATTTAAGTTTAGTTTTTTTTGGAATTTTTTTATTAAATTTATCATTTAATATTCTGTTATTAATCTCTTAACTTTATCGTTTATTTCACTTTTTTATTAAGTTATCCTGAACTTAAATCCCAAATAACCAGTTAGTTGAGTTACTCGGTTTGACTTAGATTTTTTTTTCTTGATATGCTTTTTATGATTTTTTTTTTAATTTTATCATTTGACATTAAATTATTTTTCGTTGAGCTTTGTGATTTTTTTATTTTTTTATTGAGTTATCCCAGGTGCAGGTTAGTTGAGTTAACCTTGGTTAAATCAAGTTTTTCTTTTCAATGTTTTTTTTGTTAGTTCCTTCTTTTTTAAGTCTAATTTTTTTTTATCTCGATCTCATCTTACGAGTGTCGAGTTAACTCGTATTGACTTGAGTATTTTTCCCTCGACTTTTTTTTATGACATTGATTTTTTTTTAATTTCATTATTTTGAATTAAATTATTGGCCCTTAAGATTTGTGATTTTTTCGCTTCTTTTCTTTTTTCTATTGGGTTATCTTAGGTACAAGTTAGTCAAGTAAACACGGGTTAGCTCATATTTTCTTTTTCAATGTTTTTTTTTATTTAAATTAGGTTATTTTTTTGCTAGGTGTTTCTTCTGTAAGTCTAATTTTTTTATCCCGATCTTATATTACTAGTGTCGGGTTAGTCGAGTTAACCCATGTTGACTCAAGTTTTTTTCCCTCGACTTTTTTTGTGACGTTGGTCTTTTTCTCTTCAATTTTATCATTTGAGATTAAATTATTGGCCCTTAAGTTTTGTTATTTTTTCGCTTTTCTTCCTGTTAGTTTATCCCGAGAGCTGGTTAGTAAAATTAACCCAGATTAGATTGTTTTTTAGTTTTATTTTATTGAAGAATGGTCTTTTTTACTGGGTTCTTCTTTTAAAATTCTATTTTTTTTATCCCTATCTCATATCGCGGATCGTGAGTTAGTCAAGTTAGACCGGGTTGACTATGGTTTTCTTCTTTAATATTATATTTTTGGAATATTTTTTTTGTTTTATCATTTGACATTAAGTTATTAGACCTTGAGGTTTGCAATTTCTTTTAATTTTTTTTATAAGTTATTTTTATTTTATATCTCGACTTGCGTGTTAGTAAAGTTAACTCAGGTTTGCTTAAATTGTTGTTACCTAAACATTTTTTTATGTGAGGAAAAATTTGACTCAGCTTATGGTGTAGTGCAAACCACTTATCTAGTAATTTCCTAAAAATCATTATCTAAAAATAAGGCCAAGATGCTTTTAAGTTTAAGTTGATCATAACTTCAAAAACTTTAAATCTATTTTTATTGTTTAGACCTACTTTTAATCTCAAATTGTGGCAAAAGCTTGAGTTTAAGAAAAGTTACAATTTATAACTTCTTTTAACCTATTTTTTTATATATAAATAAAGCTGTATAAAAGCTACCACAAAAAAAATGTTTTTGAACCCACTTAAATAAAAAGATGGTGAGAAAACAACTTATACCTTAATTTCATGCTTGACATAAAACATAATTCGAAACTTTATGCATGTAGTTGTGTTGTCAAGCATTAGTTTGTTGATCGGTAATTTTCCTAGGTTTTCTAGGTTGCAACTCAGTTCAATTCAGCAGTAAAGTTAGCCATTTCACCTATCTTACATATATGGTATCACATGTTGACAATCTGCAAGAAGAAGAATTAAAGCAAGCAAGTTTGGTGGTTTGCTCAATCGCATGGAGTCAAGTTTAATTGGATGGAAATTAAATTTGTCCACAGAAGTCTTTCTTTTCCATAGATGGAGGTGCAAGGCAAGGACTTGTTTGCATCAAGTGTTGAACTTAGCTGCATATTAGAAAAATCATGCGTAAATGCACGCTAGTAAACGTGCCTTCCATCTCTTCCATTGATTTCTTAAGAATTACTTCTGCTTAAAAGGTGTTGCAAACTCCATAATTTTATTTTATTTTCCTTTTTCTCTCGAGGGAAAGTCTTATTTCTTGGTTATAGAATACTCAATCCGTTCCCTGCCCCTTTCACCCTTTTTTATTTATTAATCTTCATGTTAATTAGCTTTCTCTGCGCAACTTTCGATTAATGATCAAACTCGCCCCTCAAAAAGAAAAATAATAGTTTCCAAATGAATATTTCGATAGCATACACAGCAGAAATCCAGCAGCCAAACAACAATATTAGAAAGTCAAGGCTACGCGAGGATAAAAGGGCTTTGCCGATACAGATGGAGCACTGATTGTAGCCACTTGGGTGAGCTATCCATGGCTGAAATACGACAACATGAACATAGGACACAAAAAGCAGTCCGACATGGACTCCACTACGAGGAGGGACAATGATCTGACCATTTCCTCACATGTTTTTGTCTTGTGCAAGGCTCTCTAGGCCTACCTTCACCAGTTAAGGCATCCCCTGTGTCCTCTGTTCTCTTGAGGAATCCAGATTGATCCTGCCAAATTAGTGGCAATATTGCCTCCCCTGGATAATATTAACACAAGAATCACAGGAGAAGTATCGATCTTGGCTTAATCAAGCATGATTTGAAGATCATTATTGATCGTAGACTTCCTAGGCATTTGTTAATTGCTCATCAGTTGGCTTCATGTCCATATCATTCCAATTGGGGTGCGATGCAAGACAACGACTCGCAATTATACATCTGATGGAAAATTACAGGAGGATAAGATGACCATAACTGACTTGCCCACCCAAGACTATACACAAATTCTAGCCTGAATGACAAACTTTCTGTGTCTCATGGATCAATTAAGTGAACCAATCCTGTTCTGGAGTGGCCGCTAGAGTCACCCACCAATACACGTTTCAAATCCCTTAGACTTTAATGGTGCTCTAGAGAACAAGCAGGAAGAAAATATAATTAAGATATGCTTTAATTAAGATAAAAAGTTACAGATGGAGAAAGACCAAACCTTTTCTTCCCGGGAAACCTTTGGAATCTCAGCAACGTAGAGATTTTTCCGATGGGACCCGAAAAGAAAAGTCACCGGATTGATGACAGCCAATGTAAATATATATCGGCTGGATGAGTATCAGTCAAAACATTCTACTCTTTTATGATGAGCCTCGATCAAATTCAATACAACCTGATGGTCAAGGTCAGAATGGTGGTAATTGCCTGTTACTCTTTATTATTATTATTATTATTATTATTATTAATAATGTGGGTGTCCGGATCAGCTTACACATACCTCGACTAATTTCATGGGTCATAAAGTTAACAATCATATAAGCTTTCATGACCCTAAGGTTTGTGAAACTCAAACTAATGACCTTTAAAAAACAAATTTACGACCTAACCAGTTGAGCTACACCTCTACTTTTTATTTTTTTAATTAAGTATGTTGTTGTAATCACCGTTTGTACATTTAAGTATATTTTAAAGATGCATTTAGTAAAAAAAAAAACAAAAAAATAATAGATTAGTAT
>Ga0307517_10011160_pt1 | contig 12476 bp, 15 predicted proteins | sample 23_EM_MG_FD_194515 | JGI IMG/M metagenome (GOLD analysis project Ga0307517, IMG submission 194515) | Populus trichocarpa ectomycorrhiza microbial communities from riparian zone in the Pacific Northwest, United States - 23_EM | ecosystem: Host-associated > Plants > Roots > Unclassified | place...
TAGTATGGTCGCAGTTTTTCGACGTTGCAAGGCTTGTCGTGTTTGCTGTACAAGTCGTAGGGGTTGAACGCCTGGACGGCGACGAGGCTTTGAATGTCTTTTTCGTTCATGAGGTGTTTATAAACGCCTTCCCTGTGCCAAGGATAGAAGCTGTGATACCGAATCATAGCCAGGGCCTCGCTTGGCAGCGAACTCTGATCTATGAAAAAGTTGTATAGGTACTGAAATAACCTGTTAGCGCAAGTCACGGAAGAGCATTCAGAGAGTCACTACCTCGTCGTGGCCCCATGAGAGCATGACATTTTCGAGACCACAGTTGGGTTGGTAGATTCCGTACTTGGTGGATAGGTCTTTGTCATGCGAATCCGGGTTGTTTGCAAAAGTCTCTGGATAGATGATCTTGTCCGAGAATCTGCATCCGACGACTGTAGAATAAAAGGAATCAGTTTCAAACCAGCGCTCGCAATGGAAGGAGGTATAAGTACCAAAAGTATCCTATAATCAAGCGGTCAGCCTGGAGTGAATTCGTAAAGATGCAAAAGTACGTACACCAACGACATCCCATTGACCTTCGGACCCAGAGAAGACCAGTAGTTTCCCGAGATCATGAACGAGTCCGGTAACCTAGTGTGTGTCAATAAAGAGAATCGCTAAAGAACCTGGAGCTGATACGTACCTGCATCCATTCGGGTTTACCGTCCTTCCGAATGGCTTCGGCGGTCTGAAGCAGATGTTCTATCTGGGAGATACTCATACCGTTTTTAGTAAGGGAGAAGTCACTCGAGGGGCCACTCACGTCGATTCATCAACCAAGGTGTTGAGCCACTCAATGGCTTCCCATACACCCATACGAGCTCGCCTACGATTCTTGAAGTCGACTCTGGCTTTAATGTTGAAAGCCAAGGTTTGTTTTTCTGCATTCGACAAGATCAGTGGTGAGTCGTGACACATGCCACAAACAAAGGACACTGACCATGTAGAATGCCTTGATACGGTCACAGGCAGTTTCGTAGTCTCGAAACTTCGACTTGTCCTGCTCCTGGTCAAACACGGAATTGTCGTCCCACAGTCTGCCCTTGAGGACATTGACTGGTGAAGTAGTCAACACCTGTCACCAACACGAACTAAATAAAAAAAGTCTGACTGACCTTCGTCGATGCGTCCGAAGTGGCTTTGAGTTCATAAGCAACTGGGGAGAACATTTTAATTGAGGGACAGAGAAGAAATTTTGTACGGTAGATGAGCAGGACGTGTCGACCTTTATATATTGTCCAAAACACCAACAAACAGTTTTTTTCAAAAATTGCGTACTGCATTCGGTTATGCAAACGACTGTAAGTTGACAGAGGATGAAACCATCTGCCGAAGATAACCCAAGAAGTATAAAGGAGGCCAGTGAATTGTTCAAATCCAGTTCATTCAAGCTTCAGGTAAATTATTGTAGCAGAGCAATTGCGATGGCTAACAAACACTTTTAACCAAGATTGAAGCGCTTCTTCCCAATGTTCGACCCAAACCTTCAAGAATACATTCATTAGAGCGATTCTTATTTACTCTCCACTCTTTTATAAAGTCCCTACCCTCCATTGAGCCTCAACACCCATTGGACGCATCCCGCAAATGTCGCGAAACGGGCATTGAAGTTCCTTTTCCATTACCACTTCCAGCCGAAGAAACTAAATGGAAGGTTGCATTTGAAGCCCCAAGCGATATAACGTTAGTTGGAAGCTGGGCTAACAAAGTAACCGTGAAACCCAAGGATGAAAAGAGATATGGTGTTGATGTCGCTGTGGAAATGCCAAGTGTATGTATAGGTTTCTCAATGGCTCTACCTGTCTAAATATGAACTGCAGAAACTTTTTCAAGAAAAAGATTATCTCAATGGACGCTTCTTTCACAAGCGAGCATATTATATTGCTATCCTCGCCTCGGCCATTCGTAATTCAGGTGTTTTCAAAGTCGATGTCAATTATCAATCTCAAGGAGAAGATTCCAGATTGACAAAACTCGTCCTCACGCCGATAAATGGTATTTGCTTATCGTTTGACTTACATCTCTGAGGTTATAATTTTCTTACAGATGGATCCTCCACCGACTTTACCAGACTCAACGCAGAGGTCTGCATACTACCTATCCTTTCCATCAATTCACCGATCCCTTTGCACCGACTGTCGCCTATCCATTCAAATATTCGGGTAACTAGCGCGGTTGAGGAAGCGGAAAACAATGGCGAAGCGTCTCTGTCTTCCCCTCAATACAATAACGCCCTACTCCGAGTATTGGCACCAAAACACCAACTACTCGCAATTCATAACCTCCAAAATGATTGTCCAGCATTTACTGATGCATTGACATTGCTGCGCGTTTGGGCTAATCAACGAGGTTATGGTGTCGGCACCCGACCGTGTGTCAGGGGATTTGAAGGAAATGGGTCATGGTGGCCATGTATTCTCGCATTACTTTTAACTGGAGAGGAACCTAGAGAAGAAGGCGCGTACGTGAGTAGAAAGACGACTGTTGGGAAAGGGCTCAGCTCGTATCAACTATTCAAAGCAGCATTGGAGTTTCTTGGTATGTTTGGAAAAGGTTGATCGTTGCGAACTTTTCTCATTATCTTCAGCTAAGCACAACTTCACGGAGGCCATTTTTGTGAAAACCGACGGAAGGCAACGCGTGGGTTTTCCCTTACGCTGCGATTATTGATGTTGAATTCATTCCTTAGTTTCTCCCTGAAGACTTTATGAACCATGAAGCTGTTTTCCTTGACGCAAGCTCACTGATGAATTACTTGGCCACAGTCCCTCTTGGCTCTCTGGACTTGGTAAATTCTAGTGAAGCAAATTACTTAAACGTGTTCTGAACTCCTCTTGTAGCTGCGTCACGATGCCGAAAAAACACTGGAAATACTAAATCAGCCAACATTTTCCGGTGATCCATTCACTGAAGTCTTCCTGAAAGATTCCCGTGACTTATGGACACGATTTGATGTTGTTCTTCGGTAAACACTTTTTCACCTCGTATGTAAAGCCCTTTTACTTACAATGAAGTAGCATCAGCCTGGGATCAGCTAAGCTGCAAGGTTCTTCAATACAATTTACGATTGATGCGGGGTCCCCTTCTGCTGCATTACTTTCTGCGATTGGATCTCTTCTGCGTCGTGGTCTTGGAGACAGATGCCGTGCTATCACAACCCTACACCCCACATCGCAATCTCGTCCCACCTCGCAGGCACATCCTTCCAGTCCTGACTTTATCTTTATTGGCATCATTTACAACCCTCAAAATGCATTTCGTTTGGTTGACCATGGTCCTGCCGCTGGTGATCAAAACAAGGCCGCTTTAGACAAATTCAAGGAACTCTGGGGTCACAAATCAGAACTTCGTAGGTTCAAGGATGGTCGAATCGTGGAGAGCGTCGTTTGGGAAGTTAATACAACTGACGAGCGGGCCCACGTCCCTCCCAAGATCATCCGTCATTTGCTCGAACGGCATTTCTCTATTGGAGAGAATGAAATCGAGACATGGCACTCATCGTTTGACAGTATGCTCCGACTTCCCTCTGCTATTTCTCAGGAATACCTCTCCTCTGGCTCGCCGACCGGTTTTAAAGGGGCCTTGGGTGCCTTTGATAATTTAGCCAAAGCGATCAAGAGCTTAGACAACGAATTACCGTTGTCAGTTTTGATGGTCAGCCCTGTTTCAGAGTCCTTGCGGTATACGAGCGTTCTCAGTCCAGTGCCCCTCCCAACGACTCTTGCTACTGTCCTTCCAGCGAATGCAAGATACCTGCCTACCATTGATATCATCCTCGAGTTCGAAAAATCATCAAGGTGGCCAGACGAACTTAAAGCTATACAGACAATCAAACTGGCTTTCTTTGAGCGGTTCGGAATTGCTCTAATGGGATCTGTCCAAGGTCTAATAGTGAGGGTCGTTACTGGAGATGGTGTCCGCACCTCCCCTATTGTCGACCAGAGCTTCCTAGAAATTGTCACGCCAGACGGGTGGGCTTTCAACGCACATATCTGGCATGATCGGGAGCTTCAGCTTCTGGACCGCATTATCGATGGAACTGCTAACAAGTTGCCGCATATCGTACCTACGAATAAGGACCACAAGAAGACAAAAGAATACCACGATGCGCTGGAGGCTAAATCAGTACACCTTAGACGTTTCATACATGCCCCTCGACATCACCGTGCCATTGCTGCTCTTTGTCATCATTATTCGGCGTTCTCCGGTACCGTCCGGCTTGTCAAGCGTTGGCTCGCTTCGCACTGGCTGCTCCATAGCCACATTTCTGAAGAGGTTGTTGAGTTGATTTGTGCTTCAATTTTCACCCAGAAAGGCAGGGTGCTCACCGCGGATGTCGATATCGAACAGACTGCACACCACCTCGTACCAGGCAGCAAGGAGCGAGGTTTTGCGACTGTCGTAGATTTTTTGAGGGAATGGAAGTGGGAAGATGGACTATTTGTTCCGCTATACGGGGAGGTCTCTTCTTCGATGCCAAACGAATCTGTTCAGGCAGGCAGCGGAAGTGTGTGGAGAGTATGTTCTGAGCACGATCCTGGGGGACACATGTGGACGTATAAAGGTCCTGATCTCGTAGCTGCCAATCGCGTGAAGGGCTTAGCAGGTGCAACTTGGGCACTTCTCCAACAGATCGAATTGGGACGATTAGATATCCGCGTGGGTTTAGCTGTCTCTCACATTTTCATATGCTAAGTGCCTTCCTAGGGATTGTTCATTCACCCAACGAATGACTACGATTTCATAATTGAGTTGGAACCGCTCAATCTTCCGCGTTATTCACAGAACGTTCTCGTGGACCCAAATTTACTTGTGAAACCAAAAAAATATGCAAATCAGACCGAAAAACCGTTGATTCTTCCTGGATTCGACCCCGCCCAACTATTTCTCCGCGACCTACAGGTTTGTGTTGTTTTCTGAGTAATTTGTTTTTTGTTTCCAACAATTTTTTTTACCAGCGCATCTACTCGGAGACCTTCAAGATTTTTTATGATCCCTTCGGGGGAGATAAGTTTGGTGCGGTATGGGACCCCACTCTACAGTCGTCTCGCACTTTCAGGGTACTTGGAGGGTTTACATGCATGCCGGTTCAAAAGGTAAAATCACTTATTGGACATTGTGGTGCTGCTAATAACTTTGTGGCCACAGGGAAACGAGAGGGGAAAAGACAAGGATTTGGTTATTCTCAACAAATCTGCGGTCATAGTGGAAATTCAACGAATGGGATTAGGAATCATCAAGAGCATTATTGTTACGACCTAGTAAGTAGTATAGTAGGCAAACAAAAGCACAAACAACGCGTTCGTCACGAGCGTGACATTTGCACATCCAACCCATCATGAGCAACGAGTCGCGCCAGTACGGTGATCTCGCCACGCAGCTACTCATGGAATCTCGTCGATCAACGCAAACAGACACACTCCTTAAGTATAACGATCCCCTCGTTCGATCTATTATCCGCGAACAACGAGACCTGGAAAGAGAGATCAATGCCCTATCCCTGGACGGCCGACCACCACCTCCCAGCATGCTGATCATACAGACGGCAATCAACAGGAACAAGAGATGCCTACTTGCGTATCACTCGCATCGTGTCGACCGATTGCGAGACATGTATTGGGCAGTCGGAGGAGCACTTCCTCACCTCCTCTCAAATCCAGATATCAGGAGCAAGCTCTCGCCCCATGAAGTTGATTACTTGAGACAGTATAATAGTTCTGTTATGGAGTTTCGATCGGAGTTCTCTCACGAACTCGACATCACCGCCAGCATAACGAAGCCACCAAAGGACTTGCACGTAATGGTTCGCGTTGTTAGAGATTGCGGGATCATCCAAACAGAGGTTGGGAGCATCGACTTCCAAAAAGGCCAGAGGTTCATGGTACGCAGAGCCGATATCGAGCATCTCATCGTGCAAGGCTATCTGGAGGAAGTTTAGGAAGTGGTGTTTGGTTTGGTTTGGGGGGTATAAGTAAACAGAAGACCTCATGTTCGTTGGCGGCCATCCCGTTCCTCCCCATCATCGTTGATGCCCATCGAGCAGGTTCGCCCCGTTTGGCTGAATTTGTCACTTAGGTCCGTACGATGTGGTCGTCTCTATTCCGCCGTAAGGAGGGCGCCCACAACGACAAGTTCTCTCTCCTTACACACATCAATGTCGCGTTCACAATCCACCAATCTTGCTTCCCGCCATATCTCGGACTTGGGCCTGAGGAAACACCGTCCACCAGATGCGTCGCCTAATCCTAACGGTTCTTCGCCTTCTTCTGAAGTCCCAGACCTAGAGTGGGAAATTCGGACAGGTGAACCCTTCCCATCGAAACCTGACTTTTACTAACTGCAAAGCGCTTTCTGTAGGTCGCGCTATATACATTATCCAAGAAACCTTTCCTGAATTTTTTGACACTGGATTGATTATGTCCTTGAACAAAGCCACTGGAAAGCCATTTAGATCATCTCCTTTTTCACCTACAACAAACGTCGACTTCCTAGAACCGTCCCTCGTCAATGACCTTGAAGAGCCGATCTATAGTCCTAATATCAGAATGTCATATACACCCCCTTCTCGACTCCCTTCTCCCTTTCCAAAAACTTTCCACATCGAAGGTATGCACCAGCTGAATGACATTTATCTTATCTCAATGGAATTTAGGCCTACAACTATATGTCGCGTCGTCTGGGATCATACGGCACACAATGAATGCATTATATTCCGACTTGACTGTCAGAGTCGCCAAACTCGTCATCAACTCGCCTCCAACATTGTGTTCGTCAACCCCTGGCAAGCGGAAGATTAATAGAGACAAGAGTTTTCGCATCCGCCAGATCGTGGTAGGCAATTCAAGAGTTACTGGAAAGTCTAACGAATGGGAAATGTGGGTGGAAATTTTATTGCGGAATAACTGTATCTTACGCCATGATGTTCAGAGAATCCACATACACTTTCTCTCCAACTACTGGGCTTATTCACCAACATATTGTTGATTCCATCTTGCCTGCACCTCATGCAGCCGTTTACGACTCCCTCCGAATGACTCTCGGAAAGCTGTTGGGTTGGGGACCCGATTCTGGCGCCACCACGAATGGGGCGATCTGCGATGGAAAACGATGACAGAAAACAGTCGTCTTCATTTCTGCGGCTGATAATTTTTACACAACCACACCTCATTGTATATTACCTGTATATGCACTACCTTCGATAGCACCCCAATATGATATTTTCCGTCCACGTGCCTCCAAGTCTCTTGGTTCCTTCACAACAATGTCACCAGGGCTTGATGGAACTCTGGATGTATTCATCAGCAATAAAGTGACCCAACCAGAACCTATAGCCGTATCCCAAGAGATCCGTGACCGTGGATCCACATTTGTCGCACACATCTACCGTGCCACTACCCTCGATGAAGCAAAGGCTCGCATATGCCACATGAAGCACTATGTACATCGACAAAGGAAGGCCTCCCACGAGATTGCTGCTTGGAGATTGATGATTTTAAAAACAGGGAAGACGGGATTGGAAGGACCGAGTGATTTTGAACTCATACAGGGCAGTAAAGACGATGGTGAAAGTTGGGCTGGTGGAAAGGTGTTGAAAGTGATGCAGAACATGGCTGTCATCGACGCGGTTGTTGTGGTTAGTCGATGGTGAATGGTGTTGTCTCTTTGGTATGCCTTGCTGATGACTTCGGTAGGTTTGGAGGGACACTCCTTGGGCCTGCACGCTTTCAGCATATCGAGACTTGCGCAGCGGAAGTTTGCAAAACCTTCAAGCAGACAGAGGAACTGCAGGACTGCATCACAACTCTACATATGCTTGACGATATGCTAGGGGAACATAGGAAGAAACTGTGGGCTCTAAAGGACAGAACTGTTTCAAATCCTGATCATGATGTTGCTGGTTCCCCGTCGACTCCATCAACGAAAGCCTTTGCTGATGAGGAATTAGCAAAAGACGATTCAGAGTTTTGTAAACCTATTCCGAGTCCAACAATTCCAAAGGTGGCGGACTACAGCCGTCTGGATATTTCGAAAGCAAAGCGCCTCATAACTGCTAGGGAGAGTTCGATCAAAAGTGTCACTGCGTTGATAACGAAGGAGGAAGAACGACTTTCATAACCACACGCCGTGCTTCCCATCCATTGATTTTGGATTTTCTTTCCTGTAGAATCAATATCCCTGATTCGAGCTTCCCACTAGTAAGTTACAATAGCCAACATGCCCTTTAATTCTTCTTCATTAACAGGATTACAGCCTTACAGGATTGCGGTAGACATGTCAATCATGTCGATTACACAGTACCCGTTAATAGGAATATACTGTTTGGTAATGACCTTGATGACCTCCTGTGCTACTAGTCCTCCCAGCAGGGCTGCATTGTTTGGTAGGTCTGCAGTGGGTGCACGCACGCTAAATAACGAGGCAACACTGAGAAGTGCAGAACAAAGGGAGGAACGAGAGGACATACACTTCACCCGCAGCATCGCTGAAGTCTTCGGGCAAATCTGTGTTTGGTGCTAATAAAGCCAAAGCTTCTGCCGTAAGAGCCTCCTCTGTGGGTGTCAGAGGAGCCCCAGGTTGTTGTTTTGCTGTAAAGGAGGACAGAGCAGAAAGAGCCAGATGGATGGCAAGAGCCTTGGGGGAGGTTTCAACAAGGTCAGCTAGACGACGCCACCGTCAGCAATAAACTGCAAAAGGTACTAAACTGGCTTACAAAAAGCTTTGGGGTCGGTGTCGAGAGTGGACCATGGCCTGCCCCTCAATAATTGTAATGCATGGGAGTTCTTCAGGAAGACATCCACCGCTGCATCATCTATGTCTATTTGTAGATACTTTTTGAACATCCCCTTCTCTTCCTCGGCTCGTTTCTTATACATCTTTTGTAGATGAATATAAGACTCCGTGCTGGCTTTCATATCTGGTAACGTGCTTGTTAAAGGCAAAGTACGAGAAGGCCGCTCTTCAACAAACTTGGACAAAGCGTTGACGAGATGAAAGAATGGAGGAGAAGTAGGCGATAGGTTGACAACCTTCGAATCCTGGAAGAGGGACTTGATATCTGATGGCACCGTCGTTGGTGTCCAAGCGCGAAAAGCTTGCGTCTCTGCTTCTTCGAAGTTTTCTTCGTCTGCTTTCTTTCGCATAGACAGAATGGCTTTCTTAAATTCTTGCTTCTCAGCATACGTAGAAGGTGGCAAACCGTTATGCTATGTACGGTTGGCGTTAATGGTCATGTACTTGGGCCTATGACTCACCTTCTTTTTCCACTCCTCTAGAGCTCGAACGAGGATGATCACGAAGGGTACATGACTGTGGTCAGTGACGTTCATATTCTCAAAATCAAGAGATAAGGAGTATTCAAGAAGAGCAGGGAACGGCTTGTCGATCCTGAGAGATGCCGCAGTTTCGGGATGACTTTCGATGACTTCATTTCAAGATTCAGTGGAAATATTTTCAGGCGACATTCAAAAAACAGACCCGCATGTTCATGGTATTGAATGTAGAATTCCGCTAAGAACCCGGCCGATCTTACAACGACAAGAGGTGGTTTCAAGGGGTCTTGCCAAAGAGTGGCAGAAAGGGAGTCCAGGGATTTCTTCCCCAGGTTGTGCGCGATTACGACCGTAAAAAATCCAAGCCACTCCTTGTCCTTCTCCAACATGTCTTCAAGAGATGACTTTTCAGCTTTACCCTCGACACTGTCGTTTAATTCTCCAAGCAGTCGAACAGTTTCTTCTGCACGTGACTTGCCAATACTGTCAGGGCCTTCGAGGAAAAAATTGTTTCCAGCATCTTCTGGTGTAACTACGGATGGATCGAGGATGGTAAAATGGCCGATGCCAGGCAGCACAAGATTCTTCAAGATGGATACAGAGGTAGCACTCCCTGAAATAACAAGGATACGGGACGACTCGAGTGCGCTCTGACCAGATGCTGCCCAAAGTCTAGTATATGTAAGTTCAGTCTCCCGTGTTGTCTTGGAAGCAAAGGTTAAAGCACCTTAACTGGCGGTCGTATCGCTGAGTTTTGTTATCTGGAACCGCACTGTTTGGGTTGACAAGATTACTCAAGAGGAAACAAATAATAAACTTACTCTAGTGGGGTAGTAGATCCCTCGATACCTTGAGAATCGTTCGAGTTTTGCATTGAGAAACAGTGATGGAAGTTGAGAACAGATTCACAGCCATTAATTTGGTTTACGTAATACGGGACAGTGCCGTGGTGAATCGTCAGTTCCCCTTCCGCCGCACACACGATAAATTCAGCTCAGTGCCGATGCGTGCCTCTCAGTTTTGTCTGTCTTCCTTTCTCCGAATAATCCAGTAGCTACAGGAATGAGTGGCATCTTGAGGCTGCAACCTTTACTTTCAGCTCGCACCACGGCAACCCTTGTTCGCAATGCTCCCTTACCATGCATTTCTTATTCGCGCTCTCCGGGAGTCTCAAGGAACTTTTTTACTATCATTCGACAAGGTTCTGAAGGATGGCGGTTGACGTAGGTGTTATTTGGAGCAAGCAACCAGATTTTCTGACAACATCACCAGGTTTGGTCGTAATCCAGTCAGGCTAACACCTGGCCTCAATTTATACCTCCCTGGGTATCATCAGGTTATGGCCCTCGACCTTCGAGAGTCCTCAATCAACATCCCAAATGTCAGTTCAAGCTTGTCCCATTACCAATGTACATTCTGACTCGCTATGCAATAGCTTCCAGCTTACACCGCCGATAATGTCAGTCATCCATCCACAATTTGACAAATAATATTAATATCAATATTCAGGTACCCGTCCTTTGCTCTGGATCGCTATTCTACCGCATCAAGGACAGCTACAAGGCATGCTTTGAGGTGTCTGAAGTGGAAAAGAATGTTTCAAACATCGGAACTTCAGCTGTGCGGTCCGTATTGGGAACATTCACGTATGACCAGGTATGTCGTTGTGAAAATTTTATTGCTTTTCATTGAGAATAGCTTGCTTGGTGTAGGTCATTGCCGACCGTAATGAGCTCAACAAGCAGTTAAACATCATGATAGGAGACTCGATCTCCCAATGGGGAGTCGAATGCACAAAGTTCGAGATCCAATCATTCCAACCCGCAAATCGTGAGGTTGAGGTGAGATAGTTCTTTTGAATTTTCTCTGTTTACCGTTCTCACTTCTTTATTTATTTCAAAGCGCCAACTTGAGCTCCAAATGGAGGCGGAGCGTAATCGACGCAAGCAGCTTCTGGACACCCAGGCTCAGATAAATGTTGCAGAAGGACAGAAACAGCGTGTGATTTTGGAGAGTGAGGGCCATGTGCGCTTTTTTTTTGTTTTTCAACGTCATGTTTTCCTGACATTACCCGAAGCTCGAGGCTAGATCCAACGAAGCTGATGCAGCATATAAAACTGTCTTTCGTGAGGCTGAAGCACGGTAAGTCCTTCGAAGTTCTGATTATTCTCTGTTCCTCATAGTCTATATGACTCAGGCAACAACAAGCACTCATGGAAGCATCCGCTATTGCAAAACAAGTCGAAGCTATCGCTCGTTCACTTACACCTAGTTCCGTTTCAGAACCCACCCCAGAAAACCTGTCGAAAGCATTACAAACGCTTGTTGACCTGAAACGTCTAGAGCAGCTAAAAGCCATTGCCAGCAGCCAGAGTAACTCTACATACTTCTTCGGTGACAAGGCTTCGCTTGGAGCAGTTGTGGATGGCGCTGGAGGACCTTGGGGAGTGGATTACGCACAGAACATGAAAGCTGGCTTCCAATCGCAGAGTGCCAGGAATGCAAGGGTTGGAGAGGCAGCTTCAGTGGTCCAGGCAGCTGTTTGAGAGTTGGGTTTGTCCTGCCTCTGTTCAATGACACCGTGTTGGAAACACCCCCACTCCACTAATTATAATAGTATAATACCAAGCACAACCTTTACAAGATTTCTGTCTTGGGGAATCAAAACTGACAGTCGTTGATCAAAGACCTAAATGACTGACTACAATCATAGTCGTATGCCCAGGAATAGAAACCGAGAACATATCGCTCCAGAGCAACTTCAGAGCAACATGTGCAACATCATTCATGAACCAACACTTTGCTTACACAGATAAGTATTGAACAATGCCAGTTCCTAGGTAATTTTCGAACATTTAAATTTGTTAACCAGCAAACCAGGAATACAATCGACCTGGAGAAGGTTCCAATTTACCAATTGGAAGTACTTGGTACATTTACCTATCTGTTAACTTCTTGTGGAGGAGTGGTACAGTAACAATCACCCTATACTATGACGTGGGGTAACGATGCAAGTAAAGCCATTCCCAGCAGAAGGTATAGAATTAGACTGAGCCCCCATGTGCCCCGGCCGCATAAACGGGTTTATCGCGCACGATGGCTGATAATCCAGCGAATTGACCAAGACCTCCAATTTCCCTCGTCCCGGGCCTAATCCTAAGAGTTCACCCAGTT